>Ga0316207_10002312_pt1 | contig 19935 bp, 19 predicted proteins | sample 6weekpyrite_MG_FD_204943 | JGI IMG/M metagenome (GOLD analysis project Ga0316207, IMG submission 204943) | Microbial mat bacterial communities from mineral coupon in-situ incubated in ocean water Damariscotta River, Maine, United States -... | ecosystem: Environmental > Aquatic > Marine >...
TGTTTCAAATCAAGAACCTGATTGGGTTGAAGCAAAACCAAAACAATTTGCATGGATACTAGGTAGCATATTAGGCCTGATTATGGCAATTTTTATTATTTATGAGATTCAATCGCCTATTAGATTGTTAACCTGCGTATTATGTCTGATCTTACTGTTTACAGAATCAGCATTTGGAATATGTCTTGGATGCATTGTATATAAACAATTTAATGTAAAACTGAATAAATGTCCCGGTGGTGTTTGTGAGACATCAATAAAAAACAGAACCAATACAGGTAAAATTATTCTATTATCTATTTTTATAGGATTATTCTCAATTACGTATAGTGTATTAAAGAACTATAAATATGATCATGACTCAAGTCCTAAAACAATAGAACTAACAAAGAAGCAATTAGATTGTAAAGTGCCACAGTTCGCTATTGCTATGGGCCATGAAGAGATTTGGAAAGAGCATCATGCTTGTAAGTAGAACATAGTTGTGCACTAGGACTTTATGTCATTAGAATCAGTTCAATTGGTGAAATATCAAGTAAGTCATTATCTAAAAAGTGATAATGTTTAATGAAGAATTAAACCCTATATATCTTCTAAGCAGACAATTGATATGTTTACTTTAAAATAGATAGGTGTGAATTAATTTAAAATCAAAGGTTTGCTGTGTCGAAAATATTACTGCTTGAAGATGATACTACCTTGGCAGAGACTCTGATCGACCTATTAAGCGATGAAGGGTATGAGATTGAATGGGTACGTGATGGAGATTCAGCGATTGATGTGACGTATTCGAAAGTCTTTGATCTTATGCTTTTAGACGTTAATGTACCCGGTTTAGATGGATTTTCCACACTCCAAACCTTGCGCGACAGCTCGATCAATACTCCTGCAATCTTTATTTCAGCACTTGATGACATTATTTCTCTTTCAAAGGGTTTTGAAGTCGGAGCAAATGACTACATGAAAAAGCCCTTTGACTTTGATGAACTTCTGATCCGTATACAGGCTCTAATTCGTCAGAGCCATCAAAGCCGCCAAAATATTATAAGTCTGAGTGAATTTTCATTTCATATAGACAGCGGTGAACTCTATAAAGATGGTGAGTATGTTCCCCTGACAGACTATGAGCAGCGTCTTATGCAACTTTTTTTTAAACACTTAAACAGCACAATAAAAAAAGAAGATATCTTATTTGAGCTTTCTTCAGGAGAAGAAGCGAGTGAAGGGGCTTTACGTGTACGTATAAATAAACTTCGTAAAATAGGTTTACCAATTCAAACAGTTAAAAGTGTAGGGTATCGCCTTGAATAGAGATGAAAAAAAAGCATTTTGGAAGTTCTTTCTTACTTACTTTATCAGTGTTGCATTATTAATCTTAGCCGCGGGGAATTTTTATTTTGCCCAAGTACAACAGCAACTGCTTAAAATTGAACATTTTTCATTAATCAAGTACGCTATACGACTCAAAAGCGGTGAAAATATAGATGGTTTTAAAGAATTTAGCTACATTTATACCCATAAGAATTTTGAAAATTTCAGTATTGATAACTTTGTGCAGAACAATGAAAAATTTGAAAAATGGGTTCCGGTTCTTCAACATAAAAAAGATGAATATATTATTATTACTAAGGATAGCTCTGCGTTTGAGCAAAAAAAACGGCATATTTTTTATGTACTTGCTGGTGTTGAGTTCGTACTGCTTAGTTTCTTTGGTTTTTTGAGTTTTTTTCTTGCCAGAAATGCACTTGCTCCTTTAAAACAAAATATCCAAAAACTTGATAGGTTTGCAAAAGATCTTATTCATGATCTCAATACCCCTGTTACTTCAATTGGTCTAAATCTTAAAATATTATATAAAGAAGATAAGCTAAAAGAACACAAGGCTCTTCAACGACTTCAACAAAGTGCAAATGATATTGCTGATTTACATAAGAATTTGAGTTTTTTATTGCAAGAAAAAGAGTATACGCTTAAAAATATCGATTTGAAAATATTGATTGAAGCCTTACTTCAAGACTACCGGCATCTTTACCCTCACTTAAACTTTGTGACACAAGATATTAAAGGAAGTGTTCTTGCAAATCCACAAGCACTTAAGCAGATATTAGACAACTTGCTTTCAAACGCCTGTAAGTATAGTAAAGATAAGGGCACTATCACACTTTCATATCAGAGGGGTAGATTGCAAATCTTGGATGATGGAATAGGGATTAAAAACCCTGAACGAATTTTTGAACGTAATTACACCGAACATCTGCAAAGTAGTGGCATTGGACTTGATATTGTGAAGCGATTATGTGATGTGATGCAGATAAAAATCCAAGTAGAATCCTCTGATAAAGGAACGTTAGTAAGATTGGTATTTGATTAGAATATATTTTTGTGTTGAAATCAGTTGAATGTTCATGTTGCAGGCTCATATAGAAGGCTTATAGGTATTTACTTCATATCCATATATGGCATTAACATTGAGCTAATCCTAAATGTATTAAGATTGTGCAATATTAAAGGAACATTATGAATTGGCGAACAAAAGTTGACACATCTTTAGAAAAAATGGGTGATACAATATCTCTTCATCCTAAAAAGATCATTTTATTTATTTTAGTACTTAGTTTTATTTTTATCTCTAATCTTCCAAAAATCACAATAGACACATCAACAGAAGGTTTTTTACACCATAATGACCCTGCTCTGATTCGATATGAAGAGTTTAAAAAACAGTTTGGTCAAGACGAGAAGATCATGGTGGTGGTAAAAACAGAAAAGCTTTTTGATCTATCCACCTTAAAGAGGTTAAAAGCCTTGCACACAGAACTTGAAAACAGTGTACCGCACCTTAATGACATCAACTCTTTAATTAATGCTCGAAATACACGAGGCGAAGAGGATAGACTTATCGTCGAAGATCTTTTTGAACATTGGCCAGAGGATGAAAAAGCCCTCAAGTCAATACAAGAACTTGCTATTAACAGTGAGTTGTATGAAAATCTTTTTTTGAGTTCAGATCTGAGCTTGACGACGATCATACTTGAACCAGATGCTTATGAAAGTTCTGCTGAAGATGATGCACTTGAAGGGTTTTCAGACGAAGATGTTTCGCAAGAAGAGGCCGAATTTTTAACGGACAAGTCAAAAAGCCAGATGGTGAAACAGGCTAATGCAATTGCTAAAAAATTTAGCACAGAAGGTTTTGAAGTCTTTGTAGCCGGTTCTCTGGCTGTCAACAACTATATCAAAAAGTCGATTCAAAAAGATCTACAGACCTTTGTAAAGCTTGTACTCTTGATGATGGCAATCTTTTTGTACATTGTCTTTCGTCGTATAAGTGCCGTTTTTCTTCCGCTGTTCATTGTAATTCTTTCGCTATTAAGTACCTTAGGCATTATGGCCCTTTCAGGAACACCTATCACGATACCGACGCAGATCCTTCCCTCTTTTCTTTTAGCCGTCGGTATCGGGGCGACTGTTCACCTTTTGGCAATGTTTTTTAAACATTTTAATAAAAATGAATCCAAGGCCCAAGCGATCTCATACGCCTTGGGCCATTCGGGTTTAGCTATAGCCATGACCTCTTTGACGACGGCGGCAGGGCTACTCTCCTTTTCAACGGCTGAGATAGCACCGATTGCAGACCTTGGTATCTTTGCTGCGGTCGGAATTATGATCGCACTGTTTAACACATTGATACTCTTACCTGCGATATTGATGCTCTTGCCTTTGAAGCCGGCTAAAGACAAACATGTTCAAAAGTCTGTTCTTATGGATAACATCTTGCAAAAGATCTCCACCTTCAGTCTTCATCACGCCAAGGGTATAGTTGCTATAAGCGCCATACTCTTTATTATATTTATCTATTTTGCCTCAGGTTTGCAGTTCAAACATGATGCCTTAAGTTGGCAACCTGATGATTCCATAGCTAAGATATCTACACACAGGGTAGACAAGGGCTTGAAAGGTTCTGTAACGGTTGAGGTGATTATTGACACTAAGAAAGAAAACGGTCTGTATAATTCAGAACTTTTGCACAAGCTTGATAAGGTACGTAAGAAAGCTGAAGCCATCGAGAATGAAAGATACTTCGTAGGGAAGGGATGGAGTGTTGTCGAAGTGCTTAAAGAGATTCATAGGGCTCTGCATGAAAACAGCCAAGAGTACTATGCGATTACTGAGAATGATGCGCTAATACCCCAAGAGTTCTTACTCTTTGAGAATAGCGGAAGCGATGACCTTGAAGACCTGGTTGATTCAAGCTTTTCCAAGGCAAGGATGACGTTTAAGTTGCCATGGATGGAAGCAGGGGAGTACACAGCGCTTAATAATGAGATCAAAGCACTTATTGTTGACGAATTTGCAGGCGAGGTAGAGGTCACGGTAACAGGCATGGTGCCTCTATTTCAACGAACCTTGGTCGCGGCTATGGACTCAATGAGCATGAGTTATACCATTGCCTTTATCTGTATCTCGGTGATGATGATCTTACTGCTTGGAAGTGTTAAAGTCGGTTTGGTGAGTATGATACCCAATGTCTTGCCTGTGGTTATGGCGCTAGGCTTTATGAAGATGGTGGGTATGCCGCTTGATCTGTTTACTATGCTTGTGGGCGCTATTATTATCGGTCTTTCCGTTGACGATACTGTTCACTTCTTTCATAACTTCGCACGTTATCGTCATCAGGGACACACTATTCAAAAGTCTGTTGAAGAGACGATGCTGGGAACAGGCAGGGCCATGGTAGCCACTACAATTGTCCTTTCCCTTGGTTTTTACGTCTACACATTTGCTACCTTGAGTAATCTCATCAACTTTGGTGTCTTAACGGGAAGCGCGATCATCGTAGCACTGTTATCGGATATTTTATTGGCACCTGCCTTGTTGAAACTTTTGACTAAAAAGGATGAAAAATGATTTTAAAGAGCATATTGATCAGCTCCTTGTTACTAAGTTCACTCTTTGCTATAACAGGTAAGGAGATTGCACAAAAGGTTCATGACAGAGATGATGGTGATAACTCTACCGCGCGTATGAAGATGATACTTATAGATAAAAATGGTAAAAAGAGAGTGCGTGATCTTAAAACATTTACAAAAGATAAGGGCATAGATAGATTGAAGATCATGTTTTTTCTTTCCCCTGCAGATGTCAAAGGTACGGGTTTTTTGACTTATGACTATGATGACAGTTCAGCAGATGATGACCAATGGCTCTATCTTCCCGAACTCAAAAAAGTAAAACGTATCGCATCAAGTGACAAGAGTTCATCCTTCATGGGAAGTGATTTTACCTACTCGGATATGACCTTAAGAAATGTAGATGATTATACCTATAAGATTATGAAAGAAGTACTTGTCGGCGGGAAAAAAAGCTGGCAGATGCTGGTCATTCCAAAGAACGACAAGATCATAGCTGAGACAGGATATACAAAATCTATAGTTTTTGTCAGGCAAGATAATTTTATTATTGTTCAGGCCTTGCACTATATCAAGCTGGGTAAAAAGCTAAAGTATATGAAGGTCACGGGCTTAGAAAAAATTGAAGGTGTTTGGACGATCACAAAGATGCAGATGGTGACTAAAAAAGCTAAAAAAACCTTGCATAAAACTATTCTTGAATTCTCAAAGGTCAAGTATAATCAAAACCTGGATGAAAACTTCTTTGCGACGCGTACTCTGGAAAGAGGTCTGTAGCGGATGATAAGCAAGGCTTTTGGCTTTTTTCTTATAATATGCATTTTTACGGTTTCGCTGGTCTATGGGACAGAAAACCTTGGTGATGATTTGGATGGATTTGGTGAAGATACATCAACTGATTTGGCAGGTTTTGGTGATACAGACGATCTTTTGAGTCTTGATGCCAATGTCAGTCTGGACAGAGTAGAAGATAATAACAATTTTGATCTCAATGGAAACTTAGCCTTTAAAACATCCATAGGCTATAAAAAACACGCGGTTGACAATGTCGAGTACTCCGGTGTCAATCAGGCTCAGACATCTTTGTATCTTCAACTGGATGGGAAACTCAGTGATGACTGGAAGATAAGAGTCAGTGCTGATACCTTTTATGACGCTATTTATGAAATACGCTCAGACCAAGAGTATAAAGAGAAGGTGTTGGATGATTACAAGACACAGTTAAGGCTGGATGATACCTATATTCACGGAAGAGTAGGCTCAGATATCGACATAAAAGCAGGACGGCAGATCGTTGTCTGGGGAAAGTCAGATAATATTAGAATCACGGATATAATCAATCCCACAGACAATAGACTTCCGGGAATGACAGATATAGAAGACCTTCGCTTGAGTGTAGGAATGCTTAAACTTGATTATTATAAAGGACAATGGAATTTTTCAGCTATGGTGATTCCAGAAAATAGAATCATAAAAGAAGCGACTCCCAATGGTGAGTTCTTTCCTGTTGAGACAATTCTTAATACTCCGGGTGGAATAACAGATGGTTTTCCTAAACTTGTTGCACCGGCTTTATCTTGGAATAATATGCAATATGCTTTTGCTGCTAACGGTGTTTTTAGCGGGTGGGATCTCTCTTTTTATGCAGCTGATGTGCTGGATCAGAAGTGGCACTTTAAAGACAATCTGAGTTCAGGCCTCGCGTTGAGCGAGAGGACAGTTTCAACAATAAAGATGTTGGGTTCTGCCATTAATATGGCTTATGGGTCTTGGCTTCTTAAGTCTGAGTTCGCTTTGTTAAATGGAGTCAAATATAATACGACATCTGATGACAAAAATCGTCTGGATATTTTGCTCGGTCTTGAATATATGGGTATCAAGGATACTGTGCTCTCTTGTGAAGTGGCAAATCGACATCTGTTTGATTATGAGGAACAGATGCAATTTCAATCTGATTTTGTTGACCAAGATGAGATGCAGACAGCTTTAAGAGTGTCACGCTCTTTTGAAAACGATACGATCAAGTTCACCGGATTGGCCAGTCTCTTTGGATCTTCTTGGGAAAATGGGGGCTTTACTCGGGTATGGGTCGAGTATGAACTGGGAAATGCGATGAATGCCAACCTTGGACTTGTTGAATATATAGGTGGGGATAGACCTTATTTTGAGGGAATAAAAGACAATGATAGAGTTTTTGCAGATATTACATACAGTTTTTGATGCCAAAGAACGAAAAATTAGCTTATAAACCTTAGAATATTAAACTAATTCAAGTTTAGCTATATTATAATTCCTATTCAAGGATAGTAATATGAGTGTCACCGATCGTTTTACCCAGCAACATCACGAGATAATCTCCTTGTGCAACCATTTGGTTGAATGCAGTATAGAAAAATATATTAGTAATGACGCAAGTTTTGTACATAACTTACAGACATCATTGTTTAAAGTCTTGGATCTACATCTGAAGCTGGAAGATACGGCACTTTATCCTATGCTTCATGAACATAAAAACCCTTCAGTTAGAGCTACGTCATTACGATTAAAAGATGAGTTTCTCTCTTGTGCTCATATCTATACACTTTATCAAAAAAACTATTCGACCACAGGCGATATTGAGGTCAGTTCTGCACAGTACGTTAAAGATACGCAGTATTTGGTTAAAATGATACGCAGTCGTATAAACAAAGAAGAGAGAGAACTCTACTCACTGTTAAGATAATTCCCACCCTTTTGATTCAATATATATTTGGCACATTTTTTGCGTGTCTTAGTCTCCTTTTAGCTTCTATAGCCTACAATTAGAAAACCAAAAATAAGTAAGCTTTATGAGAATTGATAAATTTTTAAACGCCGTAAATATAACCAAACGTCGTACTGTAGCCCAAGATATGATCTCTAATGGGGTGGTGAGTATTAACGAAAAAGTCGTAAAAGCCAGTAAGAATGTAGAAGTGGGAGATGAGATAACGCTTGCCTATCTCAAAGGAAGCAAAAAATATCTTGTCCTTCAAATCCCTACTTTAAAATCTACACCCAAGTCAGATCAGGACAAATACATAAAAGATATTTCGCAAAACAGTGGGTCAGACTCACCTGTTAGCGAGTAAAATGTTTTGAAAGGAATCTATAATGAAGTATGAAGAAGCTAAAACAGCATTTGAAAGACTCTTTGAGCATAAGATGAATGAGACTCAGATGCGAGAATTTCTGATTTCTATGAAACTGGATGAAAGTACTCCGGTTGAAGCTATCGCCGCCGCGGCCTCGGTAATGCGTTCTCATGCGATAGCCTTACCCGTTGCAGAAGAACTTCGTCCCCGTCTGCTTGACGTAGTAGGAACGGGTGGAGATAAGATAGGTAGTTTTAATATCTCGTCAACAGTGGCACTTTTGTGTGCATCTGCAGGTGCTTATGTTGCCAAGCATGGAAGCCGTTCAGTGACATCCCAGTCCGGTTCGGCAGATATGTTCGAAGCTCTGGGTGTACGACTTGATCTTGATATCAAACAAAGTGCTCAGCTTTTAGAAGAGACAGGCTTTACCTTTATGTTTGCGCAAAACCATCATCCTGCAATGAAGTTTATTATGCCCGTAAGAAAAAGCATCAGCGAGAAGACGATCTTTAATGTTCTTGGCCCATTGACCAACCCTGCGGGTGTACAAAAAACGATGTTGGGTGTGTTTGACAAGAGTTTTGTCCCTAAAATTGCGGAGGCTCTACAGATAAACGAGTCAAAGTCAGCCTTAGTCGTCAGTTCACGCGAGCATATGGACGAGATCAGTATTTCAGATATCACCTATGCAGCCAGACTGGATGAAGGCGGTATAAAAGAGTTTGAGATAGACCCCTTAGAATATGGCATTGAACGTGCCCCTCTTAAGGCAATTATCGGTGGTGATGCTAAGCAGAATGCGCAGATCTTGTATGATATCTTCAACAACCGTGCGCAGCAGGCACAAAAAGATATTGTCCTTATCAATGCTGCTGCATCCTTGATGGTCGAGGGGATGGCTAGAGATATCCAAGACGGTTTGGAAATAGCAAATGAGATGTTGTTAAGCGGTAAGGCCAAGCTCAAGCTTGAGAACATTATCAAAGTGTCTGCTTCGCTGTGAAAAGATTTAACCTAAATTTGAGTGAACTTGATATCATTGTCAACGAGATAGAATCAGCTTTGCCACGCGGGGGTATCGTTATTTTAGAAGGAGACCTTGCCGCAGGCAAGACAAGTCTGACCCAAGCCTTTGCTAAGCACTTGGGAGAACTAGATGTAGTAACATCTCCGACATTTTCTTTGCAACAATCTTATGGTGATAAACTTTTTCATTATGACTTATACAATAAAGGTCTCGAGAACTTTTTAAGTTTGGGGCTTTTAGAAGAGTTAGAACGTAAGGGGTATCATCTGATAGAGTGGGGAGATGAATCTCTTTTTGAATTTTTGATTTCGGCAGGGATGGAGAGTATACATATACATATTGAAAAAGATGATACACGAAGAACTTATACGATGAAAGAAGCCATAAATGCATAAACTAGAAGCCATTGGCCTTGTTAAGACAATCAAAAAAACACCCATTGTCCGCGGTATGTCATTAGAAGTGAACAGTGGAGAAGTTGTTGGTCTGCTGGGACCTAACGGTGCCGGTAAAACAACGACCTTTTACATGATCTGCGGACTTGTCGAGTCAACGGCAGGCGAGGTCTTCTTTGATGGTGACAACATCTCCACACTGCCTCTGCACAAACGTGCGGTTAAGGGAATCGGTTATCTTCCCCAAGAATCTTCAATCTTTAAAGACCTTACCGTTGAAGAAAACTTGCTGGTTGCGGCAGAAGTGAATATAAAAGAAGAAGAGGAACGATACAAACGTATTGATGAACTTCTTGACCTGTTTAACATCGAGCCGATCCGCCACCGTAAGGGTGTGAGTCTTTCAGGTGGAGAACGCCGTCGTGTTGAGATCGCACGGGCCCTTGTCAATGCACCGAAATTCTTGCTTTTGGATGAGCCCTTTGCTGGAGTTGATCCCATTGCAGTGATGGATATCCAAGGCATTATTAACCAGCTGACGGATATCGGTATCGGTGTCTTGATAACCGATCATAATGTACGAGAGACTCTAGCCGTTTGTGATAGAGCTTATGTCATCAAAGCGGGTGAGCTTCTGGCCTCGGGTACGAGTGATGAGATCTCTGAGAATGAGGATGTCCGTCGTCATTATCTGGGTGAAAGCTTTAAGTTTTAAAGAATGAAAGGAGAAGAGATGTCCAAAGTTTACTGTTCTAAATTGTACTCCTCTTCTTTTAAACTCTGTTTAATGACTTTCTCTAAGGACAGTTTATGGCCTTAAGAACATCCCAAAGTGTTGAGTCTAAAAATAAACTCTCCTCAACACTGAGAAATTGGCTGCCTATACTGCACTCGTCTTTGGGTGACCTTGAAGAAGCGATGTCTCCTTTTGTCGAAGGCAATCCTCTTATCGAAGTAAAATCCGGATATGAAGAGAACTTTGAAAAGAGACTGCCTAAGAAGATTCTTCATGGACAAGGGGTTAAAAACTCCCAAACAGAACAGATAGAAGCGTTGACTATTGCACATAGGTCCTTATATGAGATCTTAGATGAGCAGATAGACGGGAAACTTTTTCCTACACCTATCTCTCAAGAGATTGCCCAATGTGTTGTTGAGAATCTGGATGAAGACGGTTTTTTTGAGGGAGATATTGCACTTCTTTCAGAAAAGCTGGGTGTGAGTGAAGCAGAGTTTGATAGAGTACGCAAGCGATTTTCTTATTTAGATCCTATCGGCATAGGTGCAGTAGATGTTAAAGAGTGTTTTATGTTCCAACTCGATGATGCGGATATTTCCGATGAGGCGTATTCGTTAGCCTATAAAATCATCAATTCTCTTGAAGATATTCACTCCTTCGCCAAGGAAGCACATTTTGAAGAGGCACTAAAGGTGATCCAGAGTTTTAGAAATCCGCCTGCAATTGAATATTTTGAAGACTCAAATGAGATTATCTGTGATCTGATGATCTATTCTAATGATGATGGAGGAATAGAGGTTAAGATCAATGACGCCTATTATCCAGCAATTACCATTGATACGGAGTATGGTGTAGAACATGAGTATGTCACGGCGAAGATAAAAGAAGCAAAGAGTCTGGTTGATGCTCTGGATATGCGCCGTGCGACCTTATACAAGGTCGGGCTTATGATCGTTGAATATCAGTATGAGTTCTTTACGGGCGGGGCGATCAAGCCCTTAACATTAAAGACGTTAGCCGATGAATTCGGCCATAACCCCTCAACGATCTCACGTGCCATTGCCAATAAGTATATTGCCTGCGAACGCGGAGTATTCGCAATGAAAGAGTTTTTTACTACAGCTATTGATGAAGATGTCTCCAATGCAGCCATAAAAGACTTTTTAACACAATTGGTCAAGAATGAATCCCATGCTAAGCCGCTTTCAGATATGAAGTTACTTGACATGATACAAGAGAAATTTAAGGTAAAAATGGTCAGACGTACAATTGCCAAATATAGAAAACAGCTTAATATCGCAGGATCGAGTGAAAGAAAAAAACTGTATGTACTAGGTATTGCTTGAGACTAAGCACAAAAGAGAAAAACGTTAAAGAACGTTTAGACAAAGAGGTCGCTTTTCGCAATCATCTTAATGAGGTCAGTGAAGAGAAGCCAGACCCTATTTTGATCGCTAAACACTATCAAGATGAATATATTTCTTTAGTCTGTGCTCTTTTTGCTTATGGCAAGGTAGAAAGTATCATCAAGTTTTTACATTCTTTGGATATGAGTCTTTTAGATGCAGAAGAAGATATCATCAAAAAAAAACTTCATAAGCATTATTATCGATTTCAAAACGGTGAGGATGTCGTACAGTTTTTTATTACGCTCTCTAGATTGAAAAAAGAGTGCTCTGTTAATAAGGTTTTTTTAGAAGGGTATACTGAAAAAGAAGATGTGATAGAGGGGATTAACAGGGTCTTGGAAAAGATGCATGCACTCAATCCCTATCAAAGCCGAGGATACAGTTTTCTTGTTGGAAAAGTTACCCATAAACGTAAAGGTGCCGGGGCTTTAAAACGGTGGAATATGTACCTGCGTTGGATGGTTAGGTCAGATAATATCGATATGGGGCTTTGGACAGGTGTGGATAAAAAAGATTTGATTCTTCCCCTTGATACACATACCTTTAATATGGGTCATAAGCTGGGCCTTTTAAAGAGAAAAACCTATGATCTTGAGGCGGCATGGGAGTTGACGCAAAAGCTCAAAAGCTTTGATAAAGATGATCCGATCAAGTATGACTTCGCTCTGTACAGACTAGGTCAAGAATTGTAACATTTTGATTCATTAGACCTTTTATATTATAAATTATAATAGTTCTTAGCGGTTTTTTAAGAGGTAAAGCATATACTTCTATACTATTAAGGAGTATTATGAGATTCAGTGACAAGATCGCTTTTATGCCACTACGTTACTTAATACCGATAACATGGTTCATCGTTGTTGCCCTAGCAAGTATCTTCTCTTATGCGCAGATGAAAAAAGAAGTCGCTGTGAGTGTAAGAGAAGATATAACCCAGCATGTAAGAAAAAAATTCTCTATGATCAATAAAAATATCACTCATGCGATTGACCTTGGACTGAGCCAAGAAGAGATCTTTAAAACACAGCATATGTTCAAAAGTAAAAAAGGGAAAGTAATGGGATATGTGAGCAAAGATGCTCAGGTACATATTCTTTCGGGTGATCAAATTGATGAAGTCTTTGACCCTTATCTATCTAAAGATTTTGAAAATAAAAATGACTTTTATATGAAACCTCGCCAAGAACTTTGTGATTTAAAAAAACAGGAATATGTCTCATGGGCAAATAATGATGTCTTTTACATGTTTAGACCCTTAGGGGAAGAGTGTAGGTTAGGTATACACTTTTTACGTTATTCGATTGCACATGAACGAGAAGATCATCTCGCACAGCTACTCCGTATTATCCTTTTTGAGACCTTGCTTTTAGTAGGTCTTTTGGCATTGCTGGCACTTTTTAGTATTTATATCTTAAAAGAGAGGCTCTCTCGTCTCTTAGCGCTTATAACAGGGTATCGACAAGACTTTAAGGGGTCTGAAGAGGTCATTGCAGGAAATGACGAGTTTAGCATGATCTCAAAAGCTTTTTATGGGATATCCCGCCGAATGACGGGAATTTTGGATGATATGCATACCTTCGTTGCCGTACTTGATTTGAATGGAAGTATTCTTTTTGTCAATAATACACCCTTACAAATTTCTAATATTGTTTTTGAAGATATAAAAGGGAAACAACTAAGTCAAACGTATTGGTGGAAACATGATGAAGAACTTCCGCATAAGGTGGACGCTTTAGTCAAACGTTGTTTAGAAGGGGAAATTATTAATGAAGAGATCCAGATACAGATACTTGATAGTAAGCTGGTCTGGATCAAGTTTAGTATGCACCCTGTCTATGACACTGATGGAAATATAGAACACCTTGTCGCAGAAGGTGTGGATATCTCTGCTCAAAAAGAAGCATATTCAAGATTGTTGACTCAAAGCCGAAAAGCACAGATGGGGGAGATGTTATCGGTGATTGCTCACCAGTGGAAACAACCTTTGAACGTTATCTCAGCGGTCACAAGTAAGACAATGCTTGATATTGAGTTAGATCAAGTCGGCAACAAAGAATTGACAAATTCCATGGAAAAGATAAACAGTACGGTTACTCACCTGGGAACAACCATGCAGCAGTTTACAAGCTTCTTTAATCCTAACAAAAAAGCTAAAGAGACAAGTTTTAGTATTATTGTTGAAAAGTGTATGGACCTTCTTGCCTCAAACCTTCAGTCCAAGGGTATAGTTATAGAAACTCAGATAGAACATAACTATAAGATTGAGAGTTTTGAAGAAGAGTTGATTCAGGTTGTCATGGATATGCTAAAAAATTCAGCAGACTTTTTTCAAGAAAACAAGATCACAAATCCGAAGATCATTCTTACTCAAGAGATTAATAAGGACGATATCTGTTTGATCATCGAAGACAATGCCGGAGGAATAAAAGATGAGGATATTGGACAACTGTTTGATATCTATTTTTCAACCAAATCTCAAGAGGGCGGGACGGGACTTGGATTACATATGTCTAAAATGATTGTACATGAGCATTGCGAAGGGAATATAGAAGTAGAACAGATAGAAGGCGGAGTTCGGTTTAAGATCTCTCTTCCAAAATCGCCAGATGTGAAGAACTTGTAGCAATCAGCTTCTTATCACAAAAAAGCTCAACGGTGACGAAGGCTGTTCGCTTTCCTATCTTAACAAGCTTGCCGACGGCACTAAGCTTCTCTCCTTTTCCCGGATAAAGATAGTTTACGGTCAACTCTTGAGTCATAGCTGTCTGTTTTTTATTCAAATGCGGTTCTAAGACAAACCAGCCTGTGTTATCAGCAAGGGTTGAGATGACGCCTCCATGGATATAGTCCATATGTTGAAGGTGCTCTTGCTTAATCTGTATACTCAAGACAGCACCCTCCCTACTACTTTTTTCAACAACACAACCGATGTATTCTAAAAAATTAAAACATGACATTCTGCTTTTCTCCTCTTAAAATCATTATAACTTAATCTCTGTCTATGCAAATTTATCCTTTGTTATTAATCACTTTCATCGATTTTTACCTAAGAATTTAAAAGTTTGTCTATTTTTTAGGGCTCTTTAATGCAAAAGTCTCTATAATCGCGTCATTATTTTAAAAAAGTGTCTTTAACATCAATTGTTAAAGTGCTCAAACAAGGGACCTCCAGATGGATGAACGTTTATTTACCTTCTTTGGTATGATCAGCCATGATCACAGTTTTATCTTTTTAACACACATGATCTTAAGTGCGATTATCGTACTTGTGCTTGCAAAGATAGCAACAGCTAGTATGCGCCTTGTTCCAACAGGAACACAAAATGTAATGGAAGCTTACCTTGGTGGTGTTATGTATATGGGTACAGACGTTATGGGTAAAGAGGAAGCACGTAAGTACCTTCCTCTTGTAGCAACTATCGGACTTTTTGTTGCTGTTGCTAACCTTGTCGGTGTTGTACCAGGTTTTGAAGCTCCAACTGCTTCTTTAAATATGACACTTGCTTTGGCTTTAGTTGTATTTGTATATTATAACTTTGAAGGTATCCGCCGTAACGGTGTCATCAAATACTTTGCTCACTTCTTAGGGCCAGTTTGGTGGTTAGCATGGTTAATGTTCCCAATTGAGATCGTTTCTCACATCTCTCGTATTATCTCTCTCTCTTTCCGTTTATTCGGAAATGTTAAGGGTGACGATATGTTCTTGATGGTTATCTTAATGTTAGCACCGTGGATCTTTCCAATGGTTCCATTTGCATTGTTGACATTTATGGCACTTCTTCAAGCGTTTATCTTTATGATGCTGACTTACGTTTATCTTGGCGGAGCAGTTCTGATTGCTGACGACCACTAAGTAACAGCGCTTATGAAAAAAAGCCTTTTTGAGACTATTCTTAGTTTTCTTTTAGGCATCTCATGGGCCTTCCTTATTTTAGGAAGTGCACTCACTTTTAAAACCTTTTTAGACCTTGGTCTATTTGCCGCACTCTTTTCCACCATAATCTTTATCTTTATCATACTGATTTTTATCCTTATTCTTGAGATGATGAATCTATATAGAGAAGGTCATGAAGAAAAACGTAAGCAGACAAAACTTCTTTTTGATATTAGAGAGCTTCTGAAAAAAGAGAAGGTAAATGACGAAGTAAGAGAAGCTCCTTTGGGGGATGATGCTTAAGTCATACCTGATTACAGACCCTTCTCTTTTTGGAAACACCCCCGAAGAGTTAACTGCCAGACTCTCTCAATCGATTCAGAGACATACTCCTGACTTCATATGCTTACGTGATAAACAGAGCGATGATTATGAAAGCCTTGCCAAGACTTTCATGTCACTCAAGGGATCGCATAAAAAACTTTTACATTCAGATGTTGATCTGGCAATCTCTTTAGGTGCTTACGGAGTTCATCTTACTTCATTACAGTTTGATCAGATACAACGAGCTAAAGAGGCAGGACTTTATGTGATTGTGAGTACACACTCTTACGAAGAAGCCTTAAAAGCACACGAAGCGGATGCTATTACCTATAGCCCCATTTTTTACTCTCCAAACAAGGGAATTCCCAAAGGTTTAGAGGATTTAAAAGAATTAAAGGGTAAAATAGAGACTAATATTTTTGCCTTGGGTGGAATCACTACCGATGAGCAGATAAAGCAGATCCTGACATGCGATGTGTATGGATTTGCATCTATAAGATACTTTACTTATTAATCAAGAAAAAACTAGAAACTAGTAGTTCTACACGGTAGAAAGTCTCTTTAGTCATTAAATAATATACGGCGGGCATCATCCGCATAATTAAAATAAGGAATACTTTAATGTTTGAAACAGTCATCGGATTGGAAGTTCATACGCAGCTAAATACACACACTAAACTTTTTTGCTCATGTGCAACCAGCTTTAATGAGAAGCAAAACACAAATACATGTCCAACCTGTTTAGCACTTCCTGGAGCACTTCCTGTTTTAAATAAAGAGGTTCTTCATAAATCAATCATGCTGGGAACGGCTATCGATGCAACGGTGAACAGAACCTCGTATTTCGACAGAAAGTCTTATTTTTATCCGGACAGTCCTTCCGCTTACCAGATCACGCAGCTGTATACACCTGTAGTCGAGCATGGAACGCTGAAGATTGACTTTGAAGACGGAAGCAACAAAAAGATCCGTATCAACCGTGCACATATCGAAGCTGATGCAGGTAAAAACATCCATGACGGTTCAGTTTCAAAGGTTGACTTAAATCGTGCGGGAACACCTCTGTTAGAGATCGTATCTGAACCGGATATGCGCTCAGCTGAAGAGGCTATTCTTTATCTCAAAAAGCTTCATTCAATTGTACGTTATATAGATATCTCTGATGCAAATATGCAAGAAGGCTCATTTCGCTGTGACGTGAATGTTTCTATCCGTCCAAAGGGTGATGACAAACTTTATACGCGTGTTGAGATTAAAAACCTTAATAGTTTTCGTTTTATTGAAAAGGCAATCGCTGTAGAGGTAGAACGCCAGACAGAAGCATGGGAAGATGGTGTCTATGATGAAGAGATAGTTCAAGAGACACGTCTGTTTGATCAGGTTAAGCAAGAGACACGTTCTATGCGTGGTAAAGAGGGTGCAGCGGATTATAGATATTTTCCTGAGCCTGATCTATTACCGGCTAAGATCGACGATGCTATGCTTGAGAAGTTTACAAAGATCCCTGAACTCCCAGATGAGAAGCGTGACCGTTTTATCAGTGAGTATAAGCTTAGTGACTATAATGCAAATGTTATCACTTCGTCTTTAGAGATGGCACACTTCTTTGAGGATATGTTAAAAGCCGGTGGAACACCTAAGACAGCGACAACATGGCTTACTGTTGAGTTGCTGGGACGTTTAAAAGGTGGTCTTACTCTTGAGACCTCTCCTGTTGATTCTCTTAAGCTGGGAATGTTAGTCAATAGAATTGATGACCAGACTATCTCGGGTAAAGCAGCAAAAGAGGTATTGGATTACCTGATGGAAAATGATACGGATGTTGATGCAGCTATTGAAAAACTTGGCTTAAAACAAGTTACGGATATGGGTGCAATCGAAGCTATCTGTGACGAGATTATTGCAGCCAATGAAGATAAGGCTGAACAGTACAGAGGCGGTAAGGATAAACTCCTTGGCTTCTTTGTCGGTCAGGTGATGAAAGCGAGTAAAGGTTCCGCTAATCCTACAGCCGTTAATGAGGTCTTAAAAGCTAAATTAGGCTAAATACAATGAAGTTTATATCTAAAGGCTGCATTGACCTTTCTTATACACTTCAAGCTTCCAAGTCCTATCAAGGGACGAAGCTTTTTTTCTACTCTCTCTTAGAAGACCAGTCTTACCCTTACAAAAAATATTTTGATTATATGATGATGTTACTGATCTTATCAAGTGTGATGCTTTTGATACGCCAAGTGAAAAATCCTCTTCCTGATATTGCTGTCATCTATAATGATTATATTATATCGCTTATCTTTCTTATTGAGTATCTTCTGCGCTTATGGGTCCATAGTTCAATCTCTAAAGAGATCATCAAGCAATATGAAAAAGATGAGTTTTTAGGCTATGAATTTCGTTTTAACAAGGCCTTAATGAAAATACTCAAGATAAAATGGAAGTATATCAGCTCCGTTTATGCGATAATCGACCTTTTAGCAATTATGCCATTTTTTCATCAGCTGCGTATTTTGCGTCTGTTCATACTTTTTCGTGCCTTTAAGATCTTTCGTTATACGAAGAGTCTTCAGCAGTTCGCCGGTGTATTAGCCTCAAAAAAATTTGAATTTTTTACGCTCATGGTTTTTGCCTCGGTGATGATATCGGTTTCAGCTGTACTGATCTATATCGCTGAATCTAATAACAAAGACTCTGCCATTGATACGATGTTTGAAGCTTTTTATTGGTCCTTTGTGACACTCTCCACGGTCGGGTATGGAGACTTTGTCCCTGTAACAGATCTAGGGCGTACTGTCGCTATGGTTATTATCATCTCAGGTATTGCGGTTATCTCTTTTATGACCTCTATCGTTGTTTCTGCATTTACGGAACAGCTTGACGGGATCAGAGAGCAGAAAATGATCTCTGATATCTCAAGATTAAAACGATTTTATCTTGTATGTGGGCACTCTGATGTGGCGACTATTGTGACAAAACGTCTTCAAAAAGATCGTATTCCCTTTGTTGTTGTAGAAAAAGATCCGCATCACTTTCTTCAGGCCGTTAAAACGAAAATAACAGCTGTCTTAGCAGATCCGGCTAAACAAGAGACGTATAAGAATTATGGGATAGATCTTAAAGAGCAGGTAATTTCAGTGCTGTGTCTAGAAGATACGGATGTACAAAATATATATACGGCCTTGACTATTCGATCGATTCACCCTGAGATAAAGATACTATCCTATCTTCATGAGAATAAAAACCGTAAAAAGCTCTCTTTGGCCGGAGTTGATAATATTATCTATCCTCAAGAACTTGTAGGTGAACTTGCACGTGAGTTCACCGGCAAACCGGTGGCCTTTGAAGCGATACACGCACTACGAAGTCAAACTAGCAATGTTGTTATTGAAGAACTTCTCATTGATGAACGTATTGCCTCGAAGAAAACCAAGGTGGAAGACCTAGATATTCATACGACTAAACTGATCCTTTTAGGCATATACAGAGCGCAAAAGTTTTTGTTTAATCCGCAGATGAAAGATAAACTTATGGAAGGTGACATTCTTATTATGATTGGTCTTGACATGATGATTAAAGAGTACTCCTTGAACCTGCACAAGGCGGTACGATGAAAAAGCCTGTTGCCATTTTTGGGTATAACGAATATGCCAAAGAGATCGCACTGAATTTTCGCCTTGCCCAAGCAGATATCTCTATTTATGTTCTTGATGAAAAAAGTTTTAAAGATGCTCAAGAAGATGGGTTTAAAGTTGAATTAGTCGAGTTAGATGATGAGTGGTTGAATATAGAAAAAGATTTTAATATTGATGAATTGGTCTGCTTTTGTGCTCTTGATGATGATGCTCAAAATGTTTTTCTGACAATCTCTTTACGAGCTGAATACAGCTCCTTATATCTTATCTCTTTGGCAACGTCTAAAGACAGTGCGGACAAACTTAGGTTAGCAGGTGCGAATAAGGCGATTGCAAAGCTGGAAGCAAGCGCACATGCCATTGTAGAATGTTTGGAAAAACCAGCTGTTGTGGAAGTGATGAATGAAATACTTTCTCATAATAGAGAGCTTAGGCTTGCTGAGTTCACCATATCTGAAAAGTCTGTTCTTGTAAATCAAAAGCTCCATGATGTCGTGGTTCATAAAGAGTTT
>Ga0316207_10002313_pt1 | contig 19927 bp, 13 predicted proteins | sample 6weekpyrite_MG_FD_204943 | JGI IMG/M metagenome (GOLD analysis project Ga0316207, IMG submission 204943) | Microbial mat bacterial communities from mineral coupon in-situ incubated in ocean water Damariscotta River, Maine, United States -... | ecosystem: Environmental > Aquatic > Marine >...
AAAAACAGTGTTAACATGGGCCATGGCTTAAATCTCCTTTTATTACAACGTTTGTTCGCACTCACATTGTAACAATTCCTGGAGATTTAAGCCTCTTTAGTTCTTATTTGTGGGACAGTAGTGATTTTGAGCAATAGGATTAATTAACGGATTGGTAAAATTACTAAGACAACAACGCATTGACATGATTAAAGGTTTCATCCACATCAATGGGCTTGGTAAGAAAATAGCTGATACCAGCGGACTGCAATTCGCTTTGCTGAAGATCTTCACTAAAGCCGGTATAAAGAATGATAGGGACTGAATGATTAGTTTGTCGAATTTCATTTGCTAGCTGAATACCCGTCAACTTAGGCATGGTGAAGTCGGTTATCACTAGATCAAATTTGTCACTGTTTTGACGAAAAACATCTCGCGCAATAACACTGTTTGTGATGACTGTCACTTCAAGCCCCCAATCTTCTAACATATCAAGCATGAATTCCGCCACATCTTCTTCGTCATCTACAACCAGTACTCGCCCTGTTAGCTTTCGATGATGGCCAGCTTGTGGATTTAATTCATCTGTAGATTGAATTTCATTCACACTTTTATCTGCCAATGATCGAAACATGACATGAATATTTGTGCCTTTGTTGAGTTCGGTTTCAATCTTTATATGGCCGCCATATTCGTGCACAATTCCATGCACGGTTGATAATCCCATACCACTGCCTTTGCCAACTTCCTTGGTGGAAAAAAATGGTTCAAACATACGTTCAATCACTTCAGGTGTAATACCACATCCATTATCTTCCACCGACAATTCGACAAACGAACCACTGAAGGGTTGACGGCAAGCATCGCAATTACATTCAACACATTCGTGTTGTTTAACAGATATACGTATACAGCCATTATTATGCACGGCATCTCTTGCATTAATGCACAAATTCATTAATACCTGTTCCAGGTGAACAGGGTCGATCATAATCTGCGAGCAGCTATTATCCACATCCAACTCAATTTCAACTGAAGAAGGCAAACTAATTTCCAGCAACTTCATGGATTCTTTAACTAATGGCCCTAGAGGCATAACGCGAGGTTCGCCGCGTTGACCACGGCTAAATGTTAGCATCTGCTGAATCAAATCACGGGCTTTTTTCCCCGAGTTTTTAGCACGCGATAAATATTTTGAAATCTTGGCATCCTGGAGTCTTTCGGTTTTTTCTTCAGCCATCACCACATAACCTAAAATACTGGTGAGTATGTTATTAAAGTCATGGGCTATACCACCAGTGAGATGACCGATGGCTTCCATTTTTTGCGCTTGACGTAATTGCGCTTCCAAACGGTCGCGAGAATCTTCAGCATTCTTACGTTCAGTTATGTCTCGCATATAACCGATAAAAAGTTTGCCTTCAGTTCCCTGGGTAACGTCAATAGCTAACTCCGCGGGGAATTCTTCTCCATTAGCTCGCATGGCAGTTATTTCTATACGTTTTCCAATATTATTGCCTTCACCGGTTTGCAAATAGCGTTTTATACCTTTTTGATGCGCCTCTCGATATCGCAACGGAGTAATCAATTCCGCTAAGGATTCACCAATCACCACTTCGCGCTGATAGCCAAAGCAAGTTTCTGCCGCAGGATTAAACTCCACAACCTTGCCATTTTCATCCATACTTATAATCGCATCTAGCGCTGCCTCAAATGTAGCGCGCAAACGGTCTTCACTTTTACGGAGTGCTTCTTCTGCACGATTTTGTTCTGTGATATCTCTAACGATAGTGAGTATTTGTACTCGCTCCGCATGCGCCATACGTACGCCATGAATATCAAGCATTAATCGGTTACCAGATTGATTTATGCCCTGACCGATAATATGCATATGACCTTGCGTGACGACTGTGTGAATATATTCCTGATACATAGGTAAATGATCTTCCGGAATAATGTCTTCTGGTTGAATCTGGCTGAAATCAAAACCTGCATCGTAGCCATGAATAATCTTGAACATGGGATTCACGTCAATGATCTGGCCAAATTCATCAAACACGATTAAACCATCCACTGAGGAATTGAAAATTACCCGATACTGCTCTTCCTGAGCACGTAACTTTTGTTCTGCAATTTTCTTTTCGGTAATATCACGACTAATCATCAGAATGCGATCAACACCGGCGATTACCGCACGTTTAATAAAAATCTCATCCCAACTGATGCTGCCTTCTTTATTTTTTCGTAGCCACTCGACTTGTTGAGGCTCACCAGAACTGGCTTTTTTGATGCATTCATGCACTTGATGTAAATTCAGTTTGTCGCTATCCGCACACAATTCGTCAATACTGAGTTCTAGAAATTCTGATCTACTGTATCCAAAAGTGTCGCAGGCTTTATGGTTGACATCCAGAATATCACCACTCTCCAATCCCAACAGGAATATGGCGTCTTCTGAGGCATCGAATATGGAGCGGTAACTCTTTTCTGAAACTTTTTGCGCTTCATCGGCTGCCATTTTTTCCAGCTCAGCAGCAGCACGAACAGAAAATATTTCCATTACCGATCGAATAATATTGTTATCAGTAATGGGACTACGGCTGGCAATAGATAATATTCCTAATGAATTTCCATGAGAATCAAATAAAGGAAATCCGGCATAGGATTCCATGTTTAATTCCGTTAGAGCGCTATCTTTTGGATAATGTTGCTGCACATTATCGGGCACTAAATAAAAGTCATTGCCTACTACCTTCTGACATGGCGTTCCCTCCAGGTCATAAACAATATTCTGAATGAATTTTCCATCATCAGTGACGGCGATAGTCGCCATTTTTTTCTGATCGTCAGACAAGCGACCGAGAAACGCAAAATCAATTTCCAGGGTTTCAGCCAGGTGCCAAACCATTGCCTCAAACACATTGTCACCGGTTGCACCAGCTACACCCAATGCTACATTACGAAGTGCGTCCTCGGTCTTTTTACGTGCAGTTATGTCTGTAGAAATACCACATACGGCATATACTTCATTTTCGTTATTGAACAGCGGAAATTTTACTGATAAATAGGTGTGTTGCTCTCCATTCACAATACCAATTTCTTCAAATTCCATTGGATTTTTGCTATTAAAAACTTTTTGATCCGTTTCAATAAAGGATTCGGCAATTTCTCGCGGAAATATGTCAAAAACGGTCTGGCCAAGAATATCTTTTTCAGTAACATTGAATATGTGAGCAAATTGATGATTAACATAAAGAAACCGACCAGAACGATCTTTTACATAAACAACTGCTGAAGAGTTATCCAGCATTTGTTGTAATAACAGTTTGCTTTCTCGGATCGATTGCCGATCGTGCCAGCTTTGATCAAGCACTCTGACATCGCAGCGATAGTGAGTATCTTCATCTATTAATTCGATTATTGCGTTACTGGATGATGCATCCCGACCAACAAACCGCCATTCGAAACTTTGTGGAAGCCCGTGCTTACATGCTTTGAGTCGCAAGTCCAACACCTGTCTGGAGGTACTGCCATTAGGTTGGAATGCCGGTGAAACATCCTGTAACGACTTACTCTCTAACTCATGTGCACGAAAACCTAAAAAACTGGCGAGTTTAGGGCTGCATTCAATAAAACTGAGTTGATCATCAATCAAGGCATAACATAACTCGTCGATATCCAGTTTAAAATTTGATTTTACATGGTTGATGGTTTGCATTTATAAAAGCCCTACACTAGATTATTTCTACTTATTAGCAAGTCGGGAATAAAGAATACACATGAAAACAAACTGTCGGTAGCAAGGATGCTGCCGTCAAGCTTACACGGATGTATTCACAGCGTGATTATTTTTGTGTGTATTCTTTGTTTCCGCTTCCTTAGTAGCTATACCATTTCCAGTTTTGATTTCACCGGCACAAACATATAACCAACACCACGTACCGTGCGAATAAATTTTGGTTTATTGGCATCAGCTTCAATTTTACGTCGCAAACGGGTTATACGAATATCAATGCTGCGATCGAAAGGATCCCAATCCCGATTCTGGGTTAAATTCAGTAGTTGATCACGCGTCAGGGGTCGATTAGGTCGTTCGATAAACGTTTTGAGTAAATCAAATTCCATGGCCGTTAAAGGAATTTCTTCATCCAGCAAATTGAATAGTTGCCGGGTTTGTAAATTCAGTTTACTGTTGCCAATATGAATTAAATTTTCTGCTTCGGTGGAGTCTTGATGAGTTTCCGAGTCTGATAAATTTCGCTGATAACGTCGAACAACGCTTTTGATTCTTGCCCGTAATTCACGAGGATCAAACGGCTTAGCAATGTAATCGTCAGCACCAACTTCCAGCCCGACGATCCGGTCCACAGTTTCACCCGCACCAGAAATGACAATAACGCCTATATCAAGCCGTTCACGCAAATAACGTGTCAGGCTTAAACCATCTTCACCGGGCAATCCCACATCCATTAACACCACATCAGGTACAATAATTTCAATACTCTTACGCATGGCATCGGCACAATCGGCTGTAGTGACGATAAATCCATTATCTTCAAGGTAATCGCTTAGCAACTCTCGAATATCCGGGTCATCATCGACCACTAAAACATTCACATCTGTTGCCATAGCACTTTTTCTCCTTTGGCTTTGTAAGATCGTGACTTTATTGTCTTCATTATAGTCTTTACGCACAAGCATGTTTTAATACTCTGTTTATATGCCAATTATGCGGGCATTAATACCCTCACGCTGAAGATTATGCGTTATATCCACCATGTTGGATTCATCCGAATCATAATCGATGAAAATCAGACCATTAGATTTGTTACTGTGTTTTACTCGAGATATGCCCGACTGATGACTTATTAATCTATCAACAAACTCATTGCTCAAAGTTTGATGATTCATTACCCAAATTAAGGAATTCGTGATTATTTGCATGTTTGCTCTCCTCTTGATGGCTTCCAGGTGACCTTTAATAACTATGGTATATATAAGTAACAATGTTGTTTCCAGACAGCACTTTTTTGTTTCAGTTTTGTAACAGCGTAAAGTCAATCAAATCAATCAATAGTTATATTTGAATTACAGCTTATTCTTCCAGTCGTTATCAACAAAACCGCTTCGTTTGTATTGTTTTAATCCTTCAATTTGAAACAGAAACATTTCAGTTACATTCCCTAAACAATCCTGTTGCGCTTGGATATATTTTTGAAACGATGGGCATCTATCCTTTTCACAGTGCTTAGGCAAAATTTTTAAAACACCACTGAGGAGAGACACGATGAAACAAACAAACTATTCAAATACTGCAAAAGCGATTTTTTTAACATTGGGATTAATGGGAACAGCAACTCAAGCGAATGCCATTATTTTTGGCGACGATCCATTTCCTGAACCCGAAATTCCTGAAAGCTCGCCGCCTTCAGCACCCACACCCACTATATATAGCCGTCAGGATAATCGTCTGTATGTTAAATTCACTGACAACAACGATGATGAGAACGGCTACTACTTACAACGTCGTATAGGTAACGGCAGTTGGGTGACAGTGGTATCCACTGGCGCCTTGAGTAACAGCACATATTATTTTTTCGATAATGGCCGAACACCGGATACCTATCATTGCTATCGGGTACGCGCTTATAACCAGAGTGGTACCACAACATCATCCAGTCGTTGCGCCTATACCAAAGATGGTAATGATCATGAAGTCTGGCGTGCTCAACTGGAAGTAACAACATCCGGCATTTCAAATGCAGATACCGATAACAGCGTTTATGTTCGATTAAATACATCTTCCGGTATCGTGCAACCCAATGGCAACCGCACCTGGGTAGACTACGGTCGAAATGATTTTGAGCGCAATGATACCTTTATCTATGATCTGGATATCAAAAAGATCAGCGAACTGGGCGATATCAATCAGATTTTCATTGGCAAAACCGGCAGTGACGGTTGGTGTATTGAGGATATTTCACTTAAGGTCAACAATTTTGAAGTCTTCAACAAAAACTATACTAGCGAACCCTCAGGCTGCCGCTGGCTAGATAATGACAACGGTCATGTAAACTATGTTGCCGTTAACCATTCACAATTGCGTGCGCATAATAAGTGGTCTAACTACAATGAAGATGCTGCATTATTATTATTGGCAGTACAGGGAATCGACAATGATGAAATCACATCTCGAATCGAAAGCATGGTGGGTGATCAAATTCATTATGAAGATTTATACTGGGGACATATTTACGGTGCACCGGTTGAAGTCACATACGGCTGCCCAACAGGTACACAAAATTGCTCAACCATCCATGTAGATCTTGACCTGGCTGCAGATGTTAACAATTTGCCTGATCCATCTGTTGATATCGACTTTGACGTAGACTTTCAGTGTGCTAACGGACAATTATCCATAACAACTAGCAATTTTACATCAAGTGTGAATTACAGTTGGATTTACGATTTATTTTCCCTGGGCTTGGTCAATCTGCTGGAAGGTGAAATCGAAAATCGTATTGAAGATGCATGGCAACAAATCGCACAGGATATTAATGGCGTACCTGACTGCAATGTATTCGTAACAACAGCCGGTGACATTGTACTCGAAGCTGCGCAAAATTAAACACACCAATCAATTTTTGTAAAAAGAAAAACTCCGGTAATTCTGTAGTTTTTCTTTCAATTTGCAAAAATTATTTTAATTTGGCGCGTTATGTAATCATTAAAATACAAATAGTCTTTCTGAATATCAATTATCCAAAACTTTTAGCTACAACATTCTTTCCACACACAATGACAAGACAAGACAGCAATACAAGCACCAATAACCGGTGCCAATATGTAAAACCATAATTGTTCTATTTGCCCGCTAATAATAGCTGGACCAAAGGATCTGACGGGATTCATGGACGCGCCGGGGTGTAGCAAAAAATTGAACTCCGATACAAGAGCACTACGATGGCGGAAGTCCCCGCGAAGACTAGAATCAGTGTTCCCAAAAACTCTACAAAATATTTATTCATAAACTGTATCAACTAGACAATTAGGGATTAACCCTCTTCGATGGCTTTTGTCCGGCCTATTTGATCCAACTCCTGCTGAAGTTTCAATTCGCTTACGCTTTCGATGGGTAATTCGATAAAAACTTTGATTCTATTTTCAAGTTCTCTAAATGCTTTTCGAAAAGCGTTCATAATCTCAATTTCGCTACCAGTAACAGCAGCTGGATCTTCAATTCCCCAATGTGCTGTCATTGGTTGCCCTGTCCAAGTAGGACATGTTTCATTCGCGGCATTGTCACAGACCGTAAAAACAAAGTCTATTTTTGGAGCATTTTCTCCGGAAAATTCATCCCAGTTTTTACTGCGTAATCCGTCCGTGGGAAAATCCAGTCTTTCCAGTAATTTGATGGAATAAGGATTAACTTTACCTGCTGGATGACTACCAGCACTGTAAGCTTTAAATTTTCCTTTCCCCCAATAATTCAACAACGCTTCTGCAAGAATGCTGCGAGCAGAATTACCCGTGCAGAGAAAAAGCACATTATAAACTTTATCCGACATACCAATAACTACCTCTACCTATTTTTAAATTATTGTGATCAACGAGAAACCGAACGAATATTTTTTATTGCGGCTCAGTATGCTGAATTGAATGGCGAACTTTTTTAACTTTATGTCTGACATCCATACCTTCAACCAGGTAAATTATATACTCACCCAAGTTTCGGGCATGATCACCAATACGCTCCAGTGCTTTGATGATTAAAACAATACTAATAGTATGTCCAACGTTTCGTGCATCTTCAAGAATAAATGTTGTTAGACGTCGTAAACTGGACTGAAACTCAATATCAAGCGCTGCATGATCTTTCAATAAGGATTCGGCTTTGACACTATCAATATCGCTGAGTACTGTTACTGCATCTTCAAGTGCACTGACTGCCAGATCACCCATAGTCAAAACATCCCGCAATAAATAGACACTGGGATCAGCTCGGTCGTTATCAAATATTTCTTTGGTCAAATGGGCAATTTTTGCCGCTTCATCGCCAATACGCTCCAAATCTGTTACCGATTTGCATAGTGACATAATCACCCGCAAATCCTTAGCCACCGGGCTGCGCCTGGCGGTTATATCAACAATTTCTTCGTCTATTGATACTTCATCTAAGTCAACATTATGTTCTCTCTCAATGACCAAATTAACTTTTTCAAAATCTTGCTCATCGAAAGCTTTTATGACTTGTTGCGTTTGATCAAGTACTAATTTAGCCATTTCGACTACTCTAGAATGTATGTGATTTAACTCACCGTCATAACTATGAAGTGTGTGCCCTTCTAAATTCATTGACATAATATTAGCTCCGGAATACGTAAAAGAGATTATCCAAATCGTCCGGTGATATAGTCCTCTGTTAGTTGATGCTGAGGATTAGTAAAGATTTTTTTAGTTTCTCCAACTTCAATTAAGTCCCCAAGGTGAAAATATGCCGTGCGTTGAGATACACGTGCAGCTTGTTGCATGGAATGCGTCACTATTGCAATGGTATAATTTTCCTTTAATTCCTCCATTAGCTCCTCTACTTTCGCTGTTGCAATAGGATCGAGTGCCGAACAAGGCTCATCCATTAATATAACTTCTGGCGAAATGGCAATGGTTCTGGCAATACATAACCGTTGTTGCTGACCACCGGATAATCCAGTACCCGGTTGATCCAGACGGTCTTTTACCTCTTCCCACAAACCAGCTTTTTTAAGGCTATTTTCCACTATCTCATCAATTTCATCTTTCGTATTTGCCAAACCATGAATTCTAGGTCCGAAAGCAATGTTTTCGTAGATTGATTTTGGAAATGGATTGGGTTTTTGAAATACCATGCCAACACGAGCACGCAAAGGAACAACGTCAATTTCCTTGCGATTGATATTTTCACCTTCGATGGTGATATTACCTATTACGCGACAGTTATCAATCGTATCGTTCATGCGATTTAAGCAGCGTAAAAAAGTAGATTTTCCGCAACCTGAAGGACCAATCATAGCAATAATTTCATTGCGTCCTATATCAAGACTTACACTTTTTATCGCTTGTTTATCACCATAAAATACATTTACATCTCGGCATTTTATACGAGCGCTAGGTACTGTAATTTCCCCCACGGTCAAGCGATTGTCACGAGCTATTTTTACGTTCTTATTGAAAAGCGAATTTGGTTCCATTTCTAATGGACGGTAATTCGTTTTGTTTTTTAGTTCATCTGTCAACTGATACACTTAATTCACCTCTTTAACCCCATTAAACATTCTACGTCTTACCAACGACGCTCAAAACGCTTGCGTAACACAACAGCTAATGCGTTCATGATAATTAAAAATCCTAGCAACACCATTATGGCTGCCGATGTCCTTTCAACAAATGCACGTTCCGGGCTATCCGCCCACAAGAATATTTGAACAGGCAATACTGTCGATGGATCAAAAATACTACCGGGTATATCAACAATAAACGCTACCATACCAATCATTAATAATGGTGCCGTTTCTCCCAAGGCTTGCGCCATTCCAATAATGGTTCCAGTTAACATACCCGGCATCGCCAGGGGTAACACATGATAGAATATGGTTTGCATTTTCGATGCACCTACGCCCAATGCCGCTTCACGAATTGACATAGGTACTGATTTTAATGCTGCACGACTGGCGATAATAATAGTGGGTAATGTCATCAATGTTAGCACCAGACCACCTATTAATGGCGCTGAGCGGGGTAAACTGAAAAAATTAATGAACACCGCCAATCCCAACAAACCAAAAACAATGGATGGCACTGCTGCCAGATTGTTAATATTTACTTCAATGAGATCTGTCCACCTATTCTTTGGTGCAAATTCTTCTAAATAAACTGCAGTGGCAACGCCTATGGGAAAAGATAACAACAGTGTAACAACCAATGTCAATATGGAACCAACTGCAGCACCCCAGATACCGGACAGTTCCGGATCACGTGAGTCGCCAGCGGTGAAAAAAGTTGTATTAAAGCGTTTTTCGATTTTATTTTCAGTGATAAATTTATCGATCCAGGCAATTTGATTATTCTTGATGCGCCTATTATCTTCTTCGGCATGCCTATCGATATGCCCTTTCATCAACATATCTACATCGTCATCGGCTGGAATCCATAAAGTTTGGGTGGTGCCAATTAATTCGGGATTTTCCATCACCATATCGCGAAGTATAAAACTTCCACCGTTGCTGACGAGACGATACAAAGCGCGCTTTGCACGACGCTTTTTCACTTCTGGAAACGTACTTCTTAACGTGGCTTTGATCAAGCCAGCATAATTGGCGCTGGATAATGTTTCTTCCAGCCGTGTACCATTTGGATCTATCAGTTGCTCATCAATTTTTATTTCCAATTGAATATAGGTTTGTAAAAAAGCGCTATAACCCTTGCTGATGATGCTGCTGAAAAGCAACACGAGAAATAATAAACCGAGAGAAATCGCAGTCAAACCGTATATTCTGAATCGTTTTTCGGCTCTGCGTCTTTTGGCTAAACCCGATTTCACCATATCCATTGTGTTTTTATTGCTATTCATATTGTTCCCGGTATTTTCGTACCACGTGCAAGGCAACGACATTTAACGCCAGAGTTACTACAAATAACACCAAGCCCAACGCAAATGCAGCCAATGTTTTAGGGCTATCAAATTCCTGGTCTCCAGTTAATAATGTAACAATTTGTACCGTCACCGTTGTAACAGCTTCCAGTGGGTTTGCTGTTAGATTTGCAGCAAGACCAGCCGCCATTACTACAATCATGGTTTCACCGATTGCACGCGATGCTGCAAGCAAAACTCCACCGACTATTCCAGGCAAAGCGGCAGGAAAAATCACTTTTCGGATGGTTTCAGATCTTGTTGCACCCATACCATATGCGCCATCGCGCAGTGATTGAGGCACCGCATTAATAACATCGTCAGATAAAGAGGAAACAAAAGGGATAATCATAATACCCATAACAAAACCGGCAGCAAGTGCGCTTTCAGATGCGACGCTTAAACCTAAAGCTTCACCTGTATCACGAATATAGGGTGCAATTGTTAATGCCGCAAAAAAACCATACACTACAGTTGGAATGCCTGCCAGAATCTCAAGCAAGGGTTTAGCGGTGGCCCTAACACGGGAACCAGCATATTCAGACAAATAAATCGCAGCCATTAACCCAATGGGTACAGCAACCAACATGGCAATAAAAGAAATTAACATGGTACCGGCGAATAAGGGTACTACCCCAAATGCACCTGATGAACCAACCTGATCGGCTCGGATAGCAGTTTGTGGGCTCCATTCCAGACCAAATAAAAATTCACTGACAGGCACAGACTGAAAAAAACGAATAGATTCGAATAGAACCGATAAAACAATACCGATTGTTGTAAGAATGGCAATACTGGAACAAATAATTAAAAATACCGTTATGGTTTTTTCAACCGCGTTTCTAGCACGCTTGTGAATTTTAATAGATCGCAAACTGTAAGTTGAAAGCAGTATGGCTACAACTATCACCAGTACTGTTAAAGCATAGTCACTGATTTTTTGTAATCTCTGGTAGTGATCTGCTGCCGCTTGAATATCGGAATTCACTTCGCCGGAAACGATATTTCCACTAACCAGGTTTTTAATATCATTTACGATTAGGGTTAGTCTATTAGCTTCTGTGTTTTGTATTGCGTCTGGAAGAGTCGAAATGACAATATTTGTAATTATCGTGGATTCAAATATTGTCCACAAGAGTAAAATCATTAAGGCTGGAATACCGCACCATAAAGCGGTGTACAACCCATAAAAGGCTGGTAAAGAATGTAGTTTTTTTATTTCACCGTTAGCGACGGCGAGAGAACGTTTTGTGCCAACATAATACGCAACGGCGCTAAGAAATAATAAAGTAAAAATCAATAAAGAAGTTTGCATACACAACCCACAATTGCAGTGGCCTATCCAGGCCACTACATGACATTATTTTTATTAATCCAGGGATGTCAACGCTGACATGGCACTGACATTTTGTGCAAATTTTTGCCTTTCTACATTAGGCATGGGAATCAAACCGCGATCGGAAAGATAACCCTCATCTCCCCAGGCTTTTTCACTGGTGAACTCGCCAAGATATTCTTTCATGCCTGGAATAACACCCATGTGGGCTTTTTTCACATAAAAATAAAGTGGCCGGGAAATAGGATATGAACCATTGGCAATGGATTCAAACTCTGGCTCAACACCAGCAATTTTCGAACCCTGAATCTTATCGCGATTTTGATCCAGGAAGCTAAAACCAAATATGCCTAATGCCGCAGGATTTGCGTCAAGCTTTTGCACGATCAAATTATCATTTTCGCCAGCTTCAACATAAGCACCGTCTTCACGTACAGTATGACAAATTCCTTTGTAACGCTTTTTGTCTTTTTTCTTCATGGCTTTAATCCAAGCGATTTTTTTACATCCACCTTCCATAGCCAATTCAACAAATGCATCGCGAGTTCCAGAGGTTGGCGGTGGTCCTAAAACTTCAATCGGCTTATTTGGCAACTTGCTATTGACTTCTTTCCAGGTTTTGTATGGATTAGCCACTAATGTTTCACCACCTGAAGGATTTGGCACTTCTTTCGCGAGCGCCAAATAAACGTCTTTTAAACTCACCTCAAAAGCTTGTGACTTTTTGGAATTTGCTAATGCAATGCCGTCATAACCGATTTTAACTTCGATTATTTCATGAACGCCGTTTTTATCACATTTTTCCACTTCAGACTTTTTAATGCGACGAGAAGCGTTGGTAATATCAGGATATTGCACACCAACACCAGCACAAAATAATTTTAAACCACCACCAGAACCCGTGGATTCCACCTTTGGTGTTTTGAATTTTGTTGTCTTACCGAATTGCTCAACTACTACAGTTGCAAAAGGGTAAACCGTTGAAGACCCCACAATGCTGATATAGTCACGTGCCGCGTATGCATTACTACTCATCACCAGCGTAGCAGCTGCTGCCACACCTAATCTTACCAAGTTCTTTCTAAACATAATGATCACCAGGGATTGGGAAATATCGAAAGTTTCATATTATGCGTATAAACGCATCTCTCTATACCCTGTTTACACCTGATGTATGACGTTTTTATTACAACAATGAAAAGATTCAAAATCCGACCTTGTAACAAAGAAGATTAGTCAAATATTTGTTTTTGCTTGTTTGAGGGGAAAATCTAAATAATATGAATTCAATTATTTAGATAAATTGCCGTTGATTACACTTATGTGACAGGATTTTAGTTCTTTACTCGAAAAGTTTTTAGCTGGTGAATTTATTTAAATTATATAAAACACCAATGCACCATTGAAATTTACACAAGACTTCTACCAGCAACAATCGACAGAGAATCGGAATCAACTATTACTCAATTCACCTTTCAGTATATTACCAATTAGGGAACGCATGACAAGCCGAGCAATCCCCTACGACCGGATCATGATCCGCCGGCAATGGATGACATTCAGCGCAAGTGATAACTTGATTATGATCCATCGTCACAGTCAACCAGCCAATAGTTGTATGACAAGCCTGACAATTATTGGTTGTATTTCCATGAATTAGTGACTTGGTATGGCAACTACTACAAGGCTGGTTGCCAAACAGCGCATGATTAACCGATGTAACCATCCATGTAGTGCCCGGTGTATGACACAATTCACAAGCGACTGATGTTACGATATGGCCCAAAGACTGCTGATGACAACTGGAGCAGGCCTGATTAGCAAACAAGGAATGATTGACACTGGTAACAAACCATGAAGTTGTGGTATGACACAAATCGCATGCCAGGTTAGTCACTATATGTCCTGCTGATTGTTGATGACATTGGGAGCAAACCCCTAATACTTCATTGTGGTCCATAGTTACAACCGGTCGCCAATAATTCGTTACATGGCATGCTTGACAAACATTAGTTGTGTTTGCATGAAGTGTTGGTTTGTTGTGGCAATTACTGCATGCACCAAATACTTGTGTATGATCAACCAAAAAAACCGGCGACCAGGCGGTGGTAACATGACATGTATCACAATTGTTCGAAGAATTAATATGTAGCGCTGATTTGGCAATGGCAATTGCACCGTTGTGGCAAAAACGACAACTACCAATCACTTCATTGTGATCAACAACCAACACAGGTGTCCAAAGTGTTGGCGTATGACAGGCTTCGCAACGATCACTAGTACTGGGATGTAGAGTGCTCTTACCTTTGGTGACGATATTATTGTGACACTCAATACAGGTGCCCGTAATTTGTGAATGATCCACTCTTTGAATGGAAATCCAGGAGCCTGGTGCATGGCAGGCTTCGCATTCATTGGAACTGTTTATATGCGTCAACGTTTTCCCGGTTGCCGATACGCCATTGTGGCAGGAAAAACAATTACCTAAAATGTTATTGTGATTGACCCCAGTGATATCACGCCAGTTTGTGGTCGTATGGCAAACAGAACATACACTGGTTGTGGCGATGTGCACTGCCGGTTTGTTATGACAAACACTGCAATTACCCAGCACTTCGTTGTGATCAACAATTAATGCGGGAACCCAGCCAACGGTGTTATGACAGGCCTGACATAAATTGCTTGTGGAAATATGTCGCACACTCTTGCCCACCGCTCTCAAACCATTATGACACACACTGCAATTACCCAAGACCTGAGTGTGGTCCACAGTCAACACTGGCACCCATTGTGTACTCACATGACAAGCTTCACAGAGTTTGGTGCTTTCAACATGATTAGCCGATTTACCTGTCACTTTACTGCCATTATGACAATCTGCACATGGCCCTAATACCTGAGTGTGATCATTGTTGGGTACAGGGCGCCATGCGGTGGTGGAATGACAGCCACCACAAGCATCCAATACCGGAATATGAAATACCGGCTTACCAACAGTAATTACATTGTTATGGCAAGTTACACATTCTGCGGTCACCTGTGAATGATCCACAGCGAGAACAGACTGCCATAAAGTTGTGACATGACAAGTTTGGCAGTCATTACTGGTGGGAATGTGTGTTAATGTTTTCCCTGTCAATAAAATTCCATCATGACAAGCATCACAAACGCCATTGATTTCCACGTGATCTACTTTTTGTACTGGTCGCCAGGCTAATGTGGAATGGCACGCCTGGCAGTTATCAGATGCATTAATATGTGTGGTCGATTTACCGGAAAACACCGTACCATTATGGCAATCAACACAAGCACCGAGAAAACTAGCATGATTAACAAATCTCACTGGCTTCCAGGCTTGCGGTGAATGGCATGAATCACAGGTTTCTGTCGCCGCAGGATGGCTGATTGGACGATCACTCGCGAATCCACCATTATGACAACTTATGCACTCACCTATTGCCTGGGTATGATCAACGCGCCTAACAGGTTTCCAGGTTATAACCGTATGGCAAGATTCACATAACTCACTGGTAGGCATATGGCCTACCGGTTTCTGCGCTGCATCAATCCCGTTATGGCAGGATGTACAATTATTGGTAATGCCTGAATGATCAAACAGCAAACGTACTCGCGAAGCAATTAGCGATGCTGTGGACTTCAACGACAACCAACTATTACTGTTATGGCAACTATTGCAATCTTCTGTAACTTGTATATGACTTAGTGTTAATCCTTCGGCCAACACGGAGTTATGACAACCATCACAACGCCCAATTACCTCAGCATGATCAACGGCCAAAACCTGACGCCAGGATTGTTCGTTATGGCAAGACTGACAACTCTCAGTGGTGGAAAAATGCCTGGCAGATTTACCCGCAACAAATACATTATTATGACAAACAGAACATGATTGATTGATTTTAGTGTGATCAACAACATTCACCTGCCATTGATTCAGGTTATGGCATTGTTCACAGTTGTTTGAATTTGCCGGATGGGTGGCGGGTTTACCCAAAGCAATTATGGTATTGTGACAATTGCTACACTTTTCGGCTTGTGCAATCTCCGGATGTTTATATGAACTGGTTTCGTCTGAATAAACTACATGAGAAAATGCTATCAAGCAAAATAACAGTGTAGATAGGCGAAGGGATAAATACACGCAATGTGTAAAAGTATGCTCTCCCAATACAAATGAAACATCACCATTGGAGAGTTTTTTATTTGTTATCATAACCCCATCCCTGATGCGTACTTAATTACCCGCCATATCTTTGAGATATGTTATCCCGGGACAATTTAATTTTTATAAGTGCATTACAGGACCAGCTAAATTAGGTTGGTCGTGGGGAATACCAAATAAAATCAGAGTTATGAAACACAACTAAATATTCCATTTATTTTCAGTTTATGTTTCTTAAATTATAGCAATAATTTTTACAAACCATTCGGTAACTGCAATCCCATGCTTTTGCGCGAAACGTCTTCAGCGTTTATCTGAACCATATGACCAGATAATTCCTGACTAAAACATTCTCGACCTTTTTACTGAATTTTAAATTAATTTGTGGTGTGCATTCAAAATTGATGTTTTTTTCTATATTGGAAAACGCTACCCACCTTACTGTCATTGCTTGCCTATTCATCATTAACATTTGCACTATCTTTAATAGGTATTTACCGCAAAAGCACTGATATCCCTGGCTTAAAGTATTATAATTTTCATGTGGTAAAGCGTGGGAGAAGTAAAATGCGCAACAAGAAATTGTTTTTATGTTTGAATTTCTTAATCGTTTTTTTAGTCAGTGCATGTGGTGGTGGCGGTAACGGATCTGATACTGATGATAAGCAACAAACCGTCACATATGAACAATCAGAGAAAACCATTCAAGATGCTGCACAGGTTTTGTCAGCTGCCTTGGCCTTAGGTGATTTTGATGCAGCTTATGATCAGCTGGCCACCCATTTACAACAACAGGAATATATTGAATCCGTCAGTGTGTTTAAAAATGATGATGAACCCAAAGTCATCGCTAAACTGAAAAATGGTGCCTTATTAACATTCCCGCTGATTGAAATTCCTGATCCACCTTTAAATTATCACCCCAAATCACGTCTGCTACAAAAACAGCAGTTGAACAACAATATACAGGCTCGCTCTAATTTTGATTTACCAGCCACTAAAAAAGCCTTATTTCTTGAATTACAGGGATTACCAACAAATGCCTCGGAACTGGCAGACCTGGCTGAAGATCGCGGATACGACGTATCTAGAAATCAACATGCTGGTGTAGAATTTTTCAAAACAGTGGGCGCTTATTCCCTTTTACATATTAATACTCATGGTGATCACATTAAATGGGGCGGCAAAGAATACACAACTATTGGTACAGATGACAAACGCAATACAGATCAGGATTTAGCCTATGAAATAAATGGTGACTTTGCCGATATTCGTGTGGTGCTCGGTCGTGGTGTTTACGTGATTGGTGATGAGGATCCCTGGGTATCTGAAGATACTTATTATTTTGTTACAGATCAGTTTTTTGATAAATATGTTTCAGCATTTCCCAATTACAGTATTGCTTATATGGACGCCTGTTTTTCAGCATATCGACCACTTATTGATCCCAAGCCCGAACTACCGCCACTTGCCAAAGTGCTGCTGGAAAATAAAAACATCGGCGCTTATCTGGGCTGGACCAAAAGCGTTGCCAACAAAGCAGCCATTCGCGCCTCCGATTATTTATATTCACGCATGCTATTTTCCAATGAACACTTTGAACCAGTCTATCCACCATTATTACCCTGGGGACTAACGGATTCATTTGATGGCCTGGCAAGCGTAGGTTACAACCGGGATACTTTCTCTTCGCGACGCAAATGGAAACAAGCTGAGCTGGTTTTCATGCCAAAAAACTTTGGCAGTTTTGATCAATACGACGTGCGCTTGTTACCCACGGTTTCCGGATTAAATGTTTCCGTCGATATCGTAGATCAAAGTAGTGTACTCAACATACTCGGCGATTTTGGTGCCGATACCGGCCAGGTATGGAATTGTGATGAACCGTCATCCAGTGAAGTTAGCAGCTGCGATCAACTAAACGTGGATAGCTGGGATGAATTTGAAATTGTTGCCGACATAACAAGTTGTACTGATTGCAGTGGCTACATCATGGTCACAGTTGATGATCATGATAGCAATGCACATCCATTAAGTTTATGGAAAAGCGAATTAACGGTTTCGGGAACAGGTGGAATCATTGGACCCGACATAAACGGCACGGTGAAATTCTCAGCATCTGCAGAGATTGTTGACGAACGCACCAATCCAGAGAATGAACCGGAAATTCAATTTGCCACGGAAGTCGCCGAATTTGCCTTGAGCAGTAAATTTGAATATCAATTCTCAGGTAATTTCGAAGACAGCATCTATTTCTATGATTATCCCGCCAACATGAACAAAGGTTCAATAGATGTTTCCGCTGGGGAAAAATCGGCTTTTGCTGGTGCGATTGTCCTGAACCCTGGGGAAAGTCTTGCAACGTTTAGTGGAACAGCTGCAGTAGAAGGTGTAGTGGAAAAAACCAGCAAAACTGCACCATTTACGAAAACCACAGAGTCCGTTACGGTGGTGGTGCCCTTTTATTTTGAAGCCAGCATGAATCAGTATGGTGTGATTCAAGAAGGTAATGTAAGTCTTGGCACCATCAGCATAGAGTGGCCGACGATTAATCCGCAAAACGCTCCAGATGAAAATACGCCAAGGTAATTCAGGTATAACCGTTATATTCAAAACATATCTGCAATGTCTTATTTGCGCATAAACAAAACTCAACCAAATGAATTTTACTGATTTGTTGGTTTTTATGATTGCGTCCCGGATTACGTAAACTTCACCGCGGGCTACGATTTACTGAGTAATTTTTCGATGACGCGGCTGGCGGCAATAAAACCAAAGGTGGCGGTAACAAAACTACTGGCGCCGTAACCAAAACGGCAATCTAATGAAACACCATGAATACCAGGTTTTTCATGACTGACCGAACCATCTGCTTTTGGATAGACCTGTTGTTGACTAGAGAATACACATTCCACCGCAAATCGGCGTTTGGGATTTTTGCTAAAACCAAATTCCTGCCGCAAACGGGAGCGGACTTTAGCCGCTAAAGGGTCGTGGTGTGTTTTACTTAAATCAACCACCTGCACTTTTAAGGGATCACTCAAACCACCGGCACCACCTGTCGTAATCACAGGGATTTTATTACGTTTGCAATAAGCAATAATCATAGCCTTGAATTTGATACTATCGATGGCATCCACCACATAATCATAACCACGCGACAAATAATCTTCGTAGGTTTTAACCGTGATGAAGTCATCAATAGTGTTACAAACAATTTCCGGATTAATTTGCTTAAGCCGATGCGCCATCACGTCCACTTTTTGTTGACCAACCGTATCGGTCAAGGTATGAATCTGCCGGTTCATATTACCCAGCGATACTTCATCATTATCGATGAGTGTAATATGCCCAACCCCGCTACGCGCCAAAGCTTCAGCAACCCATGAACCTACACCGCCAATGCCGACGACACAGACATGAAACTGTTGAATACGATTGGCTTTTTTTACGCCGTATAAACGCTGAATACCGGCAAATCTTGTTGAATAGTCAGATTGAGACATAAGGATGTTTAAACTATAACCCGAGACTCGCGGATTATAGTTGAATCCGTAGCCCGGGTGAAGTTTTACGTACCCCGGGATCTCGAAGAGATCTTTCTCCCAATTTACAAGAACTCAACAGGTAGATACACTGTTGCCCGTCAAGCAAATGATGAATTATTTTCACTTAATTTTGAACGGGAATAACATAAAAACGACTACCGTCAAAGGTTTTACCAGACTTCAACATTCCATGAATCGCATGCAGTAATTTTCGC
>Ga0316207_10002314_pt1 | contig 19914 bp, 15 predicted proteins | sample 6weekpyrite_MG_FD_204943 | JGI IMG/M metagenome (GOLD analysis project Ga0316207, IMG submission 204943) | Microbial mat bacterial communities from mineral coupon in-situ incubated in ocean water Damariscotta River, Maine, United States -... | ecosystem: Environmental > Aquatic > Marine >...
ATATTCGCCTCACTCATATTGAGTCGGCTTGCAACTTCGGCATAAGTCAGATGGTGGCTTTTAAGCGTTCTTTTTAAAGTATCAATTAATGCGGTGGTTTGAGTCATTGTGCTCGCTCAGTTAAATGTGTTTTTAAAAACAGGTTTCTAGTATAAAAAGCTTAAACCTGAAAAGCTTGTATAGCTGATATGTAAACTAACTGGTTGTGTAATTTTTTAGCGTTATTGACGGAGTGCATTACCTGGCCCTGAAAGCACGCCAGAAAATCCATAACCAGTCATGAAAATCCAGGCGTGGCCGACTAAATACATCGTCGGTTTGTTTGTCTAGCTTTAGTAATATACGCGAGCCCCCAGCAATAATCAGGCGTATTTCAAAACCAAATCGACCTTTTAGTGATTTGCCCAGTGGAGCGCCACTTTGTAATAGCTTATGGGCGCGCTCATACTGCTTTCGCATTAGGAGTATCATGGGGCCATCAGTTCGATGGTTTTTAAAATAGGTTTCATTGACAAATGATGCGCGTATTTCATCCTGTGGAATGTAGATTCGATGCATTTTATCGAAATCCTGTGCCATATCCTGATAAAAATTGATGAGTTGCAGGGCTGTACAGACTGCATCAGATTGCCCAAGGCTCGTTCGGTCTGTCTGTCCGTAAAGGTGCAGCATCAAGCGGCCAACGGGGTTCGCTGAGCGACGACAATATTGTATGAGTTCGGCAAAATCTGCATAACGCTTTTGTGTAACATCCTGTTTAAAAGCGTCAATCAGGTCCAGGAATAATGGCTTTGGTAACTTAAATCGCTGGATGCTGTCCTGTAGCGCAATCATGACCGGGTCATCACCAGGTTCGTTATTGAAAAGCAGTTCAATTTGTTGGGCAAGTTGATTAAGCTCGAGTAGTCGTTGTTTGTCCGACAGGTTGCCTTCATCTGCAAAATCATCTGCACGCCTGGCAAACGCATAAATCGCGGCAATGGGCAGGCGCATTCGACGCGGCAGGAACCAGGACGCTACAGGAAAATTTTCATAATGATTTTTAGCAATGGTCAGGCAGTGGGCGTAGGCTTGTTGTGTATTCATAAACTCATCACATCGAACAGGAGAGGGTAGTATAATCTAGAGATGAAGTACGCAAAACCCGAATGGCGTGATGGGCAGCCATATAGCACTGACTTTAATGATGTTTATTTTTCTGCTGATAATGGCTTAGAAGAAACCGAGCATGTCTTTATTCAGCATAACCAGCTGCCACAACGTTTTTCTTCAAATCGGTTAAGTTCTTTTGTTATTGCGGAAACGGGCTTTGGAACAGGGCTTAATTTTTTAATGGCTGTCAGGCTCTGGCTGGAAATAAGTGAGCCGGGCGCCTGTCTTTATTTCTACTCGGTCGAGAGTATGCCTTTTCGCCCTGAAGATCTCGCCAGGGCTCATCAGGTATGGCCAGAGCTGAAGGTTTTTTCTGAGGAGTTGCAGCAGCAATACCAGGTCCCCAGTTATGGCTTTCACTGTTTTGACCTGTTTCAGGGGCGGGTGAAGCTTGTTTTAATGGTGGGTGATGTAGAGGACATGCTGGTGCAAATGCAGGCCTCGGTGGATGCCTGGTTCCTTGATGGTTTTGCGCCGAGCCTTAATCAGCGGATGTGGAGTCCGGCTGTGTTTTGCGAAATAAATCGCCTTAGTTGCCAGGGTACGACTTTCAGTACCTATACTTCTGTTGGGGATGTTAAGCGTGGTTTGATAGCTGCAGGCTTCAGTGTTCAAAAAGTGGCTGGATGTGGTAAGAAGCGCCATATGCTGGTTGGGCAAGTTGAGACCGCTGAGCCTGCAAAAGTGAAGGCTGTTCAACCGTGGTATGCATTACCCAGGCATTCATCAGCCAGGGAAGCCGTAGCACAGAAAAAAGTTTGTATTATTGGTGCGGGTATCGCAGGCCTGAGCACCGCCTGGTCACTGGTTAAGCGCGGTTATCAGGTGGAAATTATTGAAGCTGGGGAGCAGGCAGGGGCACAGGCATCTGGTAATCCCAGGGCAATGTTGATGCCCCGTTTAAGCTTACAGGATTCGGCCGATGCGGAGTTTTACACATCGGCTTACTTTTATGCGCTAAGGTGTTTGCAGCAGCTAGATAAAAAGCAGCTTGACTGGCAACAGACGGGAGGACTTCAACTCTGTTCCAGTGAGCGAATAAAAAAGCAGATTGAGGCGTATCCAGTTGATGCTGAGCTGGCCATGCCGGTATCCGCCGCAAAAGCTTCGCAATTAAGTGGGCTGGATATTGCGCAGGCTGCGCATTACTATCCAAAAGCAGCCAGTCTGTATCCGCAAAAAATATTGCAGAGATTAATTGCAAGCATGGGCAATGCCCTGACGCTAAAGTTCAACTGCAAGGTAAGCTCTATTGATTATAATAATCAATGGCAGCTATCGAATTCTCAGGGTGAGCTCATTGCCCAGGCAGGCAGCCTGGTTATTGCAGGCGCCTGGCAAAGCAGGCGCTTCGAACCATTAAGCCACTTATACCTGCAACCGGCACGGGGCCAACTGAGTCTGCTAAAGGCTAATCAACAAAGCATGGCTTTGCGAATACCTGTATCCTTTGGCGGTTATTTGTTGCCAGAAAGTAAGCATGAGCATGTCCTGGGTGCGAGTTTTGAACTGGATGACTGTGCAACTGAGTTGCGCGATGCAGAGCATCTGGCAAACTTTAATGATGTAGAGCGCTGGTTTAAAGGGGTTTTTAAAGCACAGGATATTAAAGGAGGGCGAGCATCGGTGCGAGCAGTTACACCTGACCGTTCCCCTGTTATTGGTCCGGCACCGATAAAAGATCAGTATTTTTCAGCTTATGGCGATTTATATAAAGGAAAACCTGCGTATAAATACCCAGACGCAGAGTACTTGCCGGGACTATTTGTTAATACGGGCCATGGTGCAAGGGGGTTTAGCAGTGCTTTTTTATCAGCGGAGCTACTCTGTGCCTATATCTGCAATGAGCCCTTGCCTGTTTCAAATCGAGTGCGTTATGCTGTGCATCCAGGACGGTTTTTAATTCGTACCCTTAAAAAAAAACAGGGTCAATGAAGAGAGAAAAAAGATCATAATGAATAAATGCCTTACTTCACTTTTTTTACTGGGTTTAACTTTTTTAGCCACAGGTGTGCAGGCCAAATGTGATGACCAGGCTGCTCCAGGTGTTAACTGGACAGGCTGTGATAAAAGCGGCCTTGACCTCAGTGGTGTTGATTTACAGGGCGCGATATTAAGGCGGGTCAATTTTAGTAACAGTAATTTATCCAAAGCCAGGCTGCAAACAGCCGATTTAAGTTTTTCGAGATTGAAAAACGTTAACTTCACAAAATCCAGACTGGAAAAAGTTCGCATGAATAATTCCAAAGTACAGGCCTGTGATTTTAGCGAAGCTATATTAGATGAAGCCAGACTAAGCCGGGCCACTGTGGATAAAGCTATTTTTTATAAAAGCAGAATGAATAAGGTAAATATGTATGAGGCAAAGGTTACTGATACACAATTTGACTATGCCCAACTAGCCAGTGTAGATTTTAGCCGTGCTAAATTTTCCTCAACCAGTTTCAAAAATATTAGCGCTGAAGCGGCTGTGTTTAATGAGGCAAATCTTGAAGGCGCTGACTTTAGTCAGTCGGTTCTAAAATCGGCAAAATTTGAGCAGGCAAATTTGATTAATGCTATTTTTAATCATTCAGATTTAAGTGAGGCATCTATCCGCGGAGCAATTATCGATGGTGCCAGTTTTAATGAAGCGCTTTTAAGCAGCACCACCTGGGTAAAATACCAGCGTTGTCGTATTGGCTCTGTGGGTGTCTGTCAATAAACAGCCAATAAACATGAATATATCCGTTCGCGGAATGCTTACTAAAAAAGCTGGGTTTAGAGTAGTTTGCTACTCTTAAACTGATTCTTAAATTGCTGTATGCGTTTTAAGTTCGCACCCAGATCACTGTGGCCTACACGTGATGCTGAGCGAATATGTAATAAATTACTGTTTGAATCAATGCGAATTTCAAAATCATCAACATAACGGAATATGTTGGAAGTATAGGTGGCAGAAATATAGTTTTTCTCGATAGAAGCAGGCTTTCCACCGGTGTTATTGATTGCATCTATGATAGCCTGAGATAATTTTTCAAACTTATAGTCAGAAATATCTAAAGGCTCAGTAAAGTGTAGTTTGTCTTCAGGGTATTCTGAAGAGATGCAATTAGGCGAAGCAGGGCAGCGGCTTAATTTTGAATCAACCAGTCCCCTGGCATAACCAGTCTGTGATTTATAGCCCAGGAAAAAAAAGTAGCTGAATGCGCCAAGTACTGTGATAAATATAATAATTAGTAGTATTTTCATTTTTTATTATCATTTTGTTTTAGGCGGTAGATTATCCTTATGATAATTCTGTCGCACTGAATTTCTGAACTAAGGCCTGTATTATATACTCGTATCCTGTTTTAGCCAGACTTTTTAACAAATTGATTGAGGATAACAATTCGTTGTCCTTCTACTCGACCTTCAATGTGTTCAGGGTTGTCAGCCACCCGTGAAATATTTCTAACGGCTGTGCCACGCTTTGCAGTGAAGTTAGCATGATTTCATCAGGGGCCTTGGTAAAGTGGCATTATCGCCTGCATTGAGTATGGTTCCGTTACTGCTTTGTGAACTAAAGCATCCCTTCACCTTCTGGCTGTTACTCTGGTTTTGCAGCCGGTTGAATATGAAAACATAGATAGATAAATGATATGGCCAGCAGTTGTGGTATTAATTAAGTGTTGCCGAGTATATAGTTAATTTCCGGTAGCATTCTTTGCACGCACTTTTTACCTTCGTTAATGGCTTCTTCTGCTCGGTAAAATTCAAGTAAGCCGATATGAGACAGTTTTGGAGAGAGTAAAATATCAGGGGGATCCCCAGCCATACGACTTCTAGTGATTCTGTCCTGGGTGATATTGACTGAACCAGCAATTGCTTCAAATAGCCCGGGTGGCTGGTTTTCGATTTTTGAGTTTGTGAATATCGAGTCGGTGTAGTCTTTAACAAGGCTGGATATTCTGTCTACCATACCTGAATTTTCAGTAGCGGGTATTTCTACGGCCGGTTTCTGTTTATGAAAATGTTTGCCAACAATTCCGCCGTTGAGGTTTACTGCAATTACAATATCGGCACCTAAAGCGCGGCAGACTGAAACGGGTACCGGGTTAACAAGGCCGCCATCGACTAACCATTTGTTATTGTAACTTATTGCTGGAAAAAGGCCTGGAAGAGCAAATGAAGACAGAATGGCCTCCATAGCCGAACCTTTGGTAAGCCAGGTTTCCCTGCCGGTTACTAGCTCAGTCGCTACCGCGGCATACTGTCTCGAAAAATCCTCAATTAGTTGATCGTCACTAACCACATATTTATTTAAAAAGTAGTGAAGTTTTTCAATGTTAACAAAGCCATTGAGTGAAGTATTTATATCAAAAAAGCTGGCAATCTGAAATTTTGTGAGTGAGCAGGCCCATGATTCCAGTTTTTCAAGATTGTTGGCTGCATAGGATGCACCCACAAGAGAACCGATAGAAGTGCCACAGATAATGTCAGGCTTAATGCCAATGTCAGCTAGTGCTGAAATGACACCGATATGAGACCAGCCGCGAGATGATCCGCTACCCAGTGCTAAGCCTATATTCATACTGATACCTGTCTTTACGCAATACAGCGATGTGCTACATTGTTTCAGTATAAAGAGGCCTGCTACTGGCTGTCAAACAGATTAGCAATAATCTCACAGGCAGTGCGCCGGGTTTTTGGGCGTAGATTGAAACTGTATATAAGAAATACTCAATATCCTGTTCTATATAGCAAGTTCTTTACGAATAAATTAATTATATAAAGAGATTCTGCTCAAAAATGAATGGGGTCAAATTCCAGTCAGAAAAATTAGTAAGCAAAGTAGTCCCAGTTGCGAAATAGTATAAAGAAAAAAGAAAGCACATTGAGGGCTGATAAGGCAAAGAAAATATAAATATACTGGAAGAGTACATCCGTGACTTCAATGGTCATATCTTTTGTAGCGTTGTTATGTTCAGTGAGACTTTTGTATTGAGAAATTATTTTATTTACGTTTCTTTGTTTGTGCTCGGCTGAATATGATTCCATTGTACTTAGTGATTTATTCGCCAGCTCAGACATTCTATTTATTTTGTTAATGGCGCCCTGTGTTGAAACGCTTGATAGAGTGACATAATTAAATCCACACCAGGAAAGTGCCGCAGCATTGACAAGGATAAGCATAATTATAAAGAAACGAATCATCGTGATTATATTGCCTCAGGTGAGCGTTTAGAGTATTTAGCTATAAACAAAAATAGCCATAAATTTTGTGCCGGGGAATATAGCACATTAAGTTGTTTCAGGCCTGGGAATTTTGCCTGTCAGATGAGCATAAATCCTGAAAATTGTATTCATGGAAAGAACTGGCTTTGAAGCCAGGTATGGTCAATTGAGAAGCACCCAAACAAACCGATAATTATGGTCTAAACTCTATAATTAGATAATAATCAGGTGTTTATAAAATTCATGACAACTAAGGTTCTGGTCTGCGATGACTCTAGCTTTGCTCGAAAACAACTGGCGCGTGCGCTCCCGGGTCATTGGGATATAGAGTTAAGCTATGCTGCCAATGGTGCCGAAGCACTCGATTTAATTCGAAAAAAGCAGGGTGAAGTACTCTTTCTCGATCTGAATATGCCAGTCATGGACGGCTATCAGACGCTGCAAAATATTCTCAAAGAAGATCTCCCAACAATGACCCTCGTTGTATCCGGCGACATTCAGCCCGAAGCACTGCAACGGGTAAAAGCGTTGGGTGCGCTTGATTTTATAAAAAAGCCCGTGGATGGTGAATTAATTGTTCAAATTTTGAGCAAATACGGTATCAGTATTGACGAAAAAGACGAAGCGGTCACGAGTCATGATGATAACTCAGTCCTTGACCTTGATGATAGTTACAAGGAACTGGCGAATGTGGCCATGGGAAGAGCGGCAGATTTACTCGCCAGGCTATTAGGTGTCTTTGTGATGATGCCCATCCCTAATGTAAAGCATATAGAAATCAATGAACTTGAAATGGCGGTGCAACATATAAAGTCCAATGATTCAATTTCAGCGGTTTGTCAGGGATTTATTGGATCGGGTGTAGCGGGTGAAGCCTTGCTGATATTCAATGAGACCAGTTACAGTGATATTGCAGAGTTGATGAAATATGATGGTGAAGTAGATGAGTCGGCACAGCTTGAGTTGCTAATGGATATCTCCAGTGTTTTATGTAATGCCTGTTTAAACGGTATTGCAGATCAGCTCGATGTAAGTTTTAGCGTGGGTCACCCAATGGTCATAGGCCAGCATATTCATTTTGATGATATTTTGAAAGGTTCGGCGACACAATGGAAGAAATTGTTAACTATTGAAATGGGGTATAAAATTGAAAACCGAGATATTAACTGTGATTTATTGTTGTTGATAACAGAAGACTCCATAGACTCGTTAAATGACCGGGTTTCATATTTACTTGAATAAAATATTACAGAATTTAGTGGACTAGTATGACGCAAGAAAGTAGTGATCATGGTCAGGTCAATATAAAAGATATCCATTGGTTAATGGATATGCTGCAGTCGATTGATGTGGGGCTTATCGTGTTAGATAAGAGCTACAGGGTAAAAGTGTGGAACTCTTTTATGGAGAATCACAGTGGCGTTAGTCCTGCAATTATAAAAGAGAAAGTATTATTTGATATTTTTCCATCCATTCCTGAAAACTGGTTCAGGCAAAAAATCGAGTCTGTATTCCTGTTAAATAGTAGTACGTTTACAGTCTGGGAACAGCGACCATACCTGTTTCAGTTTAAAAATTATCGGCCAATCACAGGCGCTGCCGATTTTATGTATCAAAACATAACATTGATACCATTGTCATCTGCAAACAATCAAATAAATCATGTGGGTGTTCTAATTTATGATGTCACTGATATAGCGGTTAATAAAATCAAACTGGAAGAGGCTAATAATAAATTAGAATTATTGAGTAAAACAGATCATCTGACACAACTCAATAATCGTGGTGCATGGGAAGGCTACCTGGAAAAAGAATTTAGTCGATCGAGAAGAAGTAGTCACCTATGTAGTGTTGTAATGTTTGATATTGATCATTTTAAAAAAGTGAATGATACCTATGGTCACCCGGCTGGGGACGAGGTTATTCGAAGGACAGCAGCAATATTAAGGGATACGATGCGAATGACAGATATTGCAGGTCGCTATGGAGGAGAAGAGTTTGGTGTCATTCTGGTTGATACTGGCGCGAGTGACGCTATGGTTTTTATGGAAAGGTTGCGTAAACGTATAGAGCAGGAAGTCGTTAAGTTCGATGAACATGAAATAAACTTTACTATTAGCCTCGGTGTGTCTGAACTGAGCGATGATTGTGATGATTATAAAGTATGGCTTGAACAATCAGATAAGGCCTTGTATGTATGTAAGGAGTCAGGTCGAAACCAGTCACATATATATAAGCCAGCGTAGGTAAATAACTTTATTAGAATTAATATAATTAATTATTTACATGAGTTGTTTGTGATTATTTTTAGACGGAATATAAAAAAATATAATGATGGTGTGTTGAATTGTCGATATATGTGTCAATTGATACATATGTGTGAAATAAATTGACGAAGCGTCAATGTTTACCCTCTCTGTTTATTTTTATTAAGCCCTATTGCTTAAGTGTTGTTTATAAAAGCTAATTTCGTATAAGTTTAAAAATAATCTAAAAAAAACAAATAAAAAAACAAGCTAAAAAAAGGCTAAATTCAGGAGAAAGTCCCACAGAATCAAAAGGGTCAGGCACGATTGATATTTATGTTTTACAGATATGAATAATTTATTACAATGAGTTATCGATTTTTCTTATTGCAAAAAATAATAAAGAGGCATTATGGCCCGTCAACCGAGATTTGCCCTGGTGGGGCAACCTCAGCATATCATTCAAAAAGGAAACAATCGTAAGGTTATATTTAGTTCAGACAGGGATTATCGTTTTTATCTAGATAAGCTTGAGAGTAAAAGTAGAGAGCATCATTTAAACGTTCATGCATATGTGCTTATGCCAAACCATACACATATACTGGCGACCCCCTATGAGATAGATAGCATCAGTAAAGTGCTACAGTCATTGGGGCGTTGCTATGCTCAATATTATAATTATATTCATAATCGAAGCGGTACTCTATTTGAAGGTCGCTATAAAGCGACTCTAGTCGAGAGTGGTGGCTATTTACTCGATTGCTACCGATATATTGAACAAAACCCGGTAAGATCCGGTCTTGTGAGCGACCCCGCTGATTATAACTGGAGTAGCTACCGGTTTAACGCATTAGGTGTTGCAGACAGGGTGGTTTCACCACACGGTCAATTTATGAACCTGGGTGATTCGCAAGCCAGTTGTTTTGCGCGTTACCGTGAATTATCTGCTACTGCATTGGCTTCCAGTGTTATTGAAGAGATTTCAGAGTTTACAAATAAGTCCTGGGTAATTGGCAGTCCTGATTATAAGCAGGAAATTGAAAAAATTCTAAATAGAAGAAGCTCTCCTAAGCCGCGTGGAGGTGACAGGAAGTCAACAAACTGGATTATTAAAAAGCTGGGCTGTAAAGCCTAGTAGTGTTGTTTATTATATTATTGTTTATAAGTGTTAAACGTTCGCTTAATGCAGTCTTTGTCTGATGTTTTTATATATACATATGTTTTTCTTATTTTTCATCGTTTCTATTCTTTTATCTCATTTTTGTAATGCATCCTTCAAAAAAATAAAATATTTTTCAGGCACGTTTATGTTTAAAAATATCAATGGTGCCTGACCCTATTGATATTTTATATAAAATAAATATTTACCGTGTGTTAACTTTGTCGCGCCAATTAAATGTATCTAGTTTGGCAAGGTGAAAAACACTGAAAATGTTTTCTGTGTTTTTTAGTTTATCCACATAATTATAACAGGTGGCTCAGCTTGTATATCGAGTCGCAGTGTCTTTTGTTTCAATTGATATTTTTTATTTTTTTTTATACCTATGGATGGTACATAAAATTGAGGAAAATTAAATGAATGAAATACGTAAGACAATAAGTGGTTTCTCGTTAGGCGTGGCGATGACTGTTTTAGCTAACACGGCTATGGCGGCTGGTGATGGAGGTGTGGATGAATTTGGCATGGAAGATCACAGTGCTACTTGCAAATGGGATCAGGCTTATCAAAATATATCGGTGGCGGACTTTGATGGTGATGGTTGGGTTACACCCGCTGATATTGCTTTACTAAGTTCTGCAATTAATGAATTTCAAACAGAGGGCAAAAAAGGTTATCAGGCATTCTATGATATTGACAATGATGTTATAGGAGCCAATGGTGAGACTGAGAATGTACTTGATTCTTCAGATATGGCAAAAGCCAATATGGATATGATGTTTTCAATGTTCAATAGAAGCAGCGAACTTGATAAGCAGGTGGCTGCCCAGTATCAGGCGACTATTAAATATCGAGATATAAATCAGGCCATACTGGATGGTTTCGCTCCATTTACCCAGGAGTATGAGAACCATGGTATCCACTTACTTAAAATGCCAAGTATTGCGGCTGATGGAACCATTACTGGTAATGTAATTGATGGGAAGTTTGATGCCGCCCATCCAGAAGGCTTGAACTATGACCGTTATGGAAATCTGGTTGGCGTTTTCTATGCTATTGGCCCAGACCTTGTACGTTTAATGCAGGGTGACCAGCAACATTATGATGACTGGCTTAACGGTGACTTTGTTAAGTTGATGGCTGAGACAGATGCAAATGGTAATAAGCTTAATGATTTAGCCATCGATGGTTATGATGCTAATGGCAACCCAATTATAAAACCAATCGGTTTTGCAGATGATGGTAATGGGAATCGCCAGGATCACTGGCATTTCCATCAGTCGATGTGTGAACGAAATGCATGGACGGTATATAACATTTTTCAGAACGAGCTAAAGCCGAAAGCAGAAGCGGGCACACTTACTTTTGAAGAAGTTTTTGCAGCAGCACAAAAAATGGATACTCGTCAGTGTGACCTTGACAAGCCATGTCGTAACTTTATGAGTCAACAACCAGGCCCAGATGGAAATCATTATCCGGACGGTTTGTCGATTCCAAGGTTCTTTATGTTGCATACATGGATTTATAACGCAAATAACCGCTGTGGCACCATGTGGGGAAGTCATGAAGATATTTCGTTTAATGACCTGAACCCGGATGGAACTTTAACGGATGCGGAAGTTGCGGAAATAAAATCAGGTATAGCAGCAGAAAGTCTGTCATTTGTATTGCAACCAGAATCAGAGTTTATCACTGGTACAACAACTGCGAATAAAAACTATCGTAAAGCCTGTCTTAATACTAACTTTATTAAAAAGGCAGAAAATTATGAACAGGCCAGGGCAATCTTACGCGGTGAAGATGTTGTCATTGACGGAGCGGTTGAAAATCATGTCACCATGGGACTAGATGCTGCGGATATTGTAGAAACACTTATCTGTCAGCCTAAAGTTACGGGTGAGCCGCTTGATCCAAGGTGTGCAACACATCCGAATGATAAATAATAATAGTTGATTTTTTAACGCCGCTGGTAAATGCATAATGTTACTGGCGGCTTTCTTATAGGGGAAAACTTATGCGTAAAACAAAGCAGTATGTGCAAACAAAGTGTCGAACATTATTGAAGGTTTCGCTGGCAGCCAGTGTACTTGGTCTGTCAACGCTGAGCTATGCAGCAGCACCATATTTACCCGATTTTGTTAAAGATGGAAACAGGTGGTCGTTTAAAGCCTATGATGATGCAAGCCCTGACCACACAACTCTGGTAGCCGCGCAGGTGATTTGCTTTGAGTATGCGGGTATATCAGGAAATCACCAGCTTTACACCTGGTATTCAGAAACCTTTCCAGGCTGGAGTGGTAATGCGGTTCAGGAAGGGGATCAAATTTTTATACATGGTGATTACGCAAATGGTGCAGGACATAGTTCAATACAGTTAGATACCTTAGTTGCGCCTACAATTAACGGTTCAGCCGGTACCTGGCAAGAGTGGCGACATGATGGCGCCAATGGGCAGACGGTTAATTTTGCTAAAACCCGTGCCTTACGTGAAGGGGACTGTACATTAACTGCTCGCGAGGCGGCAAATCTGACACCGCTACTTGATGGCGACCCGGTTATTACTAATGTAGTGCCTTAATTACAACAAATATAAATTACAACATACTTTCGAAAAAGTAGACTAAGAGGATATATAAATGAGTAAACAATTGCTCTGTGTAAAAAATTACAGCAAGTTTCTTGCGGCTAATATCATTTCAGTTTTTATTGTAACGCTTGTTTTTTCGGCGGTACTTCATGCTCAACCCCCTTATTCGGCTGATTTGGTGCAGGGAGGAAATCGCTGGTTGCTGGATGCTTATGATGATACTGATGTGAACCATGCCTATGTAAACACTGTGGGCCTGTGCTTTGCTTATGCGGGAACCCAGGGTAGTCATCAGCGCTACACCTGGTATTCAGATACCTTTAAAGGCTGGCAAGGTACGGCAAGCCAGGAAGGCGACCAGATATTCCTGCACGGTGTATATGCCAATGGCAAAGGCAGAGATGCTGTACAACTGCGTATTATCATTAATACCCCCAGAAGTGGTTCAGTGGGGCACTGGCAGGAGTGGCGTGATAATGATGGTTATGGCGAGGTAATAGGTTTTGCCAATGCGCGTATGATACGTGATCCCGGCCAGCCCTGTGCAATGACAGAGGCTGAGGCACTGGACGAAGGTTTTTTCTTTCCGTTCTTTCCACAGCCCGCAACAACCGATAACCCGATGACCTATAAGCCCTGATCTGTATATTTGCATGTAGGGACATATATCTACTGCGACTTCGCCCCGGGAATATAGCTGCAAAGGTGTTTCCCGGGGCAGCTATTGAACACCTGATATGAACATGTCTATTAGCTAAGTTATTGTTATATATGATGGTATCAGCATAAACCTGGGTGCCTGGCAGGCCATATTAGACTCAGTATTAATTCTATTCAGGCTTTTATACGTCTTTTCAAATATCTAAATTAAACCTCTATATCAATAAGCAGTTTAATTGTCAGAAAATTGCACTAAACTTACAGCATAATAATAAAATGTACTGAATTTAGTGTAAGGGCAGGTTTTTGTGAAACGATTAAATATTAGCTTGTTATGGCTGTATTGTTTTTTTCTTGCGCCAAATGGCTTTGCAGAGCCAGTGGAGCTGGTTACAGAACAGGGGCACAGGGTTGTGGCAAACCTTTTGACGGGAACAAATGATGCGAATCCGGTCATAATATTACATGGATTTTTGCAGACTCGAGAGTTTCCAACAGTTAATCGACTGGCGATATCCCTGAATGATTCTGGGTATACTGTGCTCAACCCTTCATTATCCCTGGGCATCAACAATAGAAAACAAAGCTTATCATGCGAAGCTATACATACACATTCATTAGATATGGATGCCAGTGAGTTAGCATTATGGATTGCCTGGCTGAATAAGAAAACATCCAGACCCGTGACACTAATAGCACATAGTGCAGGTGGCCCGGTAGTGTTAAAGTACCTGGAAGAGCATAATGCAAAGCAGGTGAATCATGCAGTCTTAATAAGTCTTTCGTATTATGCAGAAAGCCAGACAACTAACGAAAATAAATCTCATGCACAAAAGGCACTTGTTGCGATAAGAAAGAAAACTAATCCTCTAGATACATACTCGCTAAACTATTGCAAAAAATATCCGACATTCGCAAAAAGTTTTCTTTCATATTATAACTGGAACAAAGAAAAAACCAGCCTCGTTGTGAACAAGTTTAATAAAATTATATCAATAGTTATAGGCACCGACGATAAGCGTATCGATGGTGACTGGAAAAAACAGTTACAGAGCAGACATAATAATGTGGTAAAAATTGATGGAGCTAATCACTTTTTTGATCAGGCCCATGAATTTGATTTAACTGATGCAGTAGAAAGTATTCTTAAAGATAAAACGGCTCGATAATTATTATGTTATTAAGTGTCAAACAATATGCAGTTTTATTTGCATTGTTTATCGTTTTTCTTGCCTCTGGGTTGGCCTATAAAATTAGCCTTAATCTTGAAGATGCCCGTGAAAAAATTCATGCATCACAGACAACCGCCTCTAAGGTTGAATTAGAGCATGCGATTGCTCTTACCCTGGAAAAAATTGACCAGTCTTCCAGGGAGTTAAGTCAGTGGCAGGAGGTTAAGCAGCAAATTGATAACCCTGAAATCTTTGCCTATTGGTATAATGTTCGATTCAAAAAAACAGCCTCAGATTCACAGAAGTATACCCTTGATTTAATGATCTATGATTTGAATGGTCGAGCGCTTGATCGGCTTGACGATAATTCATTGCCATTTGAAATGGTTCCAGATAAAGATGGTAAGGTTTTTTTTAGAATAGTAGATAATAAAGATATTATCTATACCTCACCTGTTTATGAAGGTGAAACTGGCTCAACTATTATGGGCTATATTAGTACCCGTCTTGAATTTTTACCCCTGCTAAAATCTTTTAGCCAGTTTCAAAGTATTGAGCTTGATTCCCTGGCGTTGAATGTAGAAGGAAAAACGGGCACAGAGAATACACTAGAGGCAGAAGACTTTTCATACAAGCTGCATAAGGCTGCCGGGATTCTGGTTCTCGAAAAGCAGATGCGTAATTCAATAATCGAAATCGTGTTAATTATTGTTGTGCCTACGGTGTTTCTTTATGCGGCACTTGTTTTCATTGTTGGTATTCCAATAAAGGGTATTGATAAATATATTAATGAATTGCGCATAAGCCCGGATAGTGCTCAGAAAGAAAGTTATAATAGTTTTTTGCAGGTTGCCGAACTTAAAACAGTATATGACTCACTGGAAAGGTATCATACCGATCTTAGTCAGAAAGAAGAACATTTGGCGCTTACGCTAAATAGTATTGGTGATGCGGTAATTACCACAAATGCCGACAATAATATTGTGCGTATGAACCCGGTAGCAGAAAACTTAACAGGCTGGGCTTTTTCCCAGGCTGAAGGCATGCCCTTAAAACGCATATTTAATATAATGGATGCCGCGAGCAGGCGCCTGGTAGACAGGCCTTTTGAAGAAGTCATTTCCAGGGGGGAAGTCGTACACCTGAATAAAGGGACTATATTAATATCAAAAGATAAAACAGAATATGTTATTGCAGATTCGGCTGCTCCAATACGAGACGCCTCAGGTGATATTATAGGTTTAGTACTGGTATTCAATGATATCACTGAACAGCAAATGAAAGATGAGCAGCTGCAGCACAGTTTAAAAATGGATGCATTAGGTAAATTAACCGGTGGCATAGCGCATGACTTTAATAATCTGCTTGGGGTTATTCTGGGGTATTCAGAAATTCTTGTGTCAATGTCAGATGCTAACTCCAGTAAAACAAAAAACTACGCAGAGCAAATTCACAGTGCGGGGGAAAGGGCGCGAAAACTAACATCACAGCTGCTTGCATTCTCGCGTAAACAAACCCCTGAAGCTGCTGTTGCAGATGTCAACCAGCTGATTAAAAGCGAGCAGCATATGCTAGAAAAAATGCTAACCGCCAGAGTTGAGTTAAGCCTACAGTTGCAAGCTGGATTATGGCCGGTGTTTTTAGATGAAAGCTTATTACAGGATGCAATACTTAATATTAGTATTAACTCAATGCATGCTATGCCTGAAGGTGGTAGCCTGGCTATTAGTACCAGCAATGTGAAAATTGATAGTACTAACAAGTATCGCCTCGACCTCAGGGAGGGGGATTATATACGGATATTGATATCTGATACCGGTATCGGTATGGACCAGAGTACACGGAGGAAAATATTCGATCCGTTTTTTACCACCAAAGGTACCGATGGGACAGGCCTGGGTATGAGTCAGGTGTATGGTTTTGTGCAGCAGTCTGGGGGCACTATAAATGTTGATTCTGAAGTAGGTGTCGGCACGCAAATATCGATTTACCTTCCACGTTATCTGGATAAGGAAGGTCAATCAACAGTGGATACGGGAGAAGCGCCCATCGAAGTGGCCAGTCGAGGCAGTGAAACCATACTGGTTGTTGATGATGAAGCGGCACTACTTGAGTTGTCCTGTGAAATTCTCAATAGTAAGGGATACCATGTATTGGGTGCAGACAGTGGGGCTGAGGCACTGGCTGTACTTGAAAAACAGCCTGTAGATCTGTTAATAAGCGATGTTATTATGCCTAAAATGGATGGTTATCAATTGGCGAGTATTGTTCGTGAGCGTTTCCCAGAGCTTAAGATCCAGATGATAAGTGGTTTCAGTGATGATAGAAGTGCTGTTAACACTGATGAGGCCCTGAGGAGAAAGCAGTTACAAAAGCCCTTTACATCTGACGAGATGCTCAGGAAAGTCAGGGAGCTGCTTGACGAATAGAGGAAGGTCGTTTGCAGTAGCCTGGTAGCTGACTATTCGTGGTGGTAAAAATGCCGATTTACTGATTATAAATACTTGGTTAATATGTATCTGGCACACTAAAAAGTCATAATGGAATAATGTAGCACTTGAGTTGTTAGTGCATTAATAGTAAATATGGAGGGGAATTAAGAGAGTTCTCATAATACTGATAAAAAGAACTCCCCAGGTAATTTATGTTTAACTAAGAGATAAGTTCATGTTTATATCAGGTTTTCGTAAGTTTCACTACACACTCTATATTGCTCCCTTACTGATGGCTTTATATGCTTCCGCCACTTTGGCTGAATCAGTCGCAATGGAGGCTGATAGTGCTGAAGGTAGCGATACTGCCTTGTCCAGTTCGACCTTATCATCTGAAGGTTCATCCATCCAGCTGGTACCCGTTAGTTATAAAAAAGTTAAACAGGAACGCTTGCTCGATGGCCTGGTTGAGGCAGTACATAAAGCAACAGTCTCAGCACAAACATCAGGACGGGTTAGCAAAATTTATTTTGATGTAAATGATTTTGCTAAAAAAGGTGATGTCCTGTTGCGTATGCGTGATAACGACCAGAAAGCCAGTCTTAAAGTAGCACAGGCCGATTTCAATCAAGCCGATAGTGAGTTCAAACGAGTCGAAGAGCTTTTCAGGAAGCAGTTAATTGCCAAGTCTATGGTTGATCGAGCTGAGTCCCAGCTAAAATCTACCGCTGCCCGTCTTGAACAGGCTCAGGAAGAACTGGAAAGAACGGTGGTAAGGGCACCTTATAGTGGTATTCTGGTAAAACGTCATATTGAAGTGGGTGAAACAGCGCGTACGGGTGTGCCGTTATTTACGGGCTTATCGCTGGAGTCTTTAAGGGTTGCGGTTAACCTGCCACAGGATATTATCAATGCGGTTAGAAAGCATAAAAGTGCCCGTGTTTTGCTAAACAAAGAAGAAAAAAGCCTACAGGGAACGACCATGATTATTAGCCCTTATGCGGATGAAATTACACATACCTTTCTGGTGAGAGTTAACCTGGCCGCGGGTGATCATGGTCTGTACCCAGGTATGGCGGTTAAGGTGGCTTTTGTTACCGGGGAGGTAGACAAATTACTGGTTCCCAGCTCAGCGATTGCACAACGTAGTGAAGTAACAGCGGTGTATGTTATGGATGAACAGCAAAAACTGTCAATGCGACATATTCGTGCCGGGGAAAATATTGAAAATGGGATGGCCGAGGTGTTATCAGGTTTACAGGAAAATGAGCGGGTTACAACGGATCCTGTTCAGGCGGTCAGCTACCTGAAAGAGCAGCCTGCGCATTAATAAGCTCCGCTACAGTTTAATTTCAGATAAAAAAAATAAATGAGTGACGAGTCAATGAATTCCAATTTAGGTATTTCAGGGAAAATTGCCAGGTATTTTCTAAATACTGAAATAACACCACTGCTTGCAATACTGGGTTTCTTACTGGGTGTGTATGCAGTGATGGTGACACCGAGGGAGGAAGAGCCGCAAATAAATGTCACCTTTGCAAATGTATTTATTGCTTTTCCCGGTGCATCCGCGAGGGATGTTGAGCAGTTAGTGAGTATACCCGCAGAACAGATCCTCTCGGAAATAGAAGGCATAAAACACATATTTTCTGTTTCCAGGCCTGGAATGTCCGCATTAACAGTTCAGTTTGAAGTGGGTAAGGACCGTACCCAGTCTATTGTTCGTTTATATAATGCAGTTTATTCAAAACAGGACTGGCTGCCTTCTGGCTTAGGTGTGGGGCAACCCATTATAAAACCCAAGGGTATAGATGATGTGCCGATTGTTAGCCTGACCCTGTGGACAGAAAACGCCGAGCAAGGGCGTCATGAGTTAACACAGGTGGCCCATTCTATTGAGGCTGAGTTAAAGCGTGTTCCAGGCACGCGCGATATTTATACCATAGGAGAAGCTAATGATGTAGTGCAGGTGATACTGAATGCATCAGCCCTGGCTTCATATAATTTATCTATCGATGATCTACGCATGGCATTGCAATCGAGTAATATTTCGCAATCATCGGGTTATATGGTGCGAAATAATAAGCAGATAGAGGTACAAAGTGGCCAGTTTCTAAGTACTGTTAATGAAGTAAAGAACCTCGTGGTGGGCGTGCAAAATTCAACGCCTGTATTTCTCAGGGATGTTGCAGAGGTGAAACGTGGTGCGGATCAGCCAAAACAGTACAGCTGGTTTGGTGTTGGTAGCGCCTCAGAGCTTAATGAGAAAGGCATTAATGGCGAGTTTCCAGCGGTTACTATCGCTATTGCCAAGCAGCCAGGGACAAACGCGGTTGACATTGCAAATCAGGTGATTGAACGTGTTGAACAATTAAAGGGTGTGTTTATTCCTGAAGATGTGCAGGTGAATGTCACACGGGATTATGGCGCAACAGCCAATGACAAATCACAGACACTCATCGGCAAACTGATGTTTGCAACAACATTTGTTGTGTTACTGGTTTTAGTTGCGCTGGGAAAACGTGAAGCATTAATTGTTGGTGTCGCGGTTATAATAACGCTTGCAATTACCCTGTTTGCATCCTGGGCCTGGGGCTTTACTTTAAACAGGGTATCGCTGTTTGCGTTGATTTTTTCGATTGGCATACTGGTTGATGATGCGATAGTCGTTGTGGAAAATATTCATCGCCATATGACATTGAGTGATAAAACACTCATGGAGTCAATTCCACTTGCGGTTGATGAAGTGGGTGGGCCAACTATATTAGCTACGTTTACGGTGATCGCCGCCCTGTTACCCATGGCATTCGTGACGGGGCTGATGGGGCCTTATATGAGTCCTATTCCAATTAATGCAAGTATGGGCATGTTGATTTCTCTGGTCGTTGCTTTTGTTGTAACGCCCTGGCTTGCGAATAAGGTGCTGGCGGGGCAGTCACATAAAGCGCATGCTGAAGAGGATGCAGACCAGCACGGTTTGTATGCGTTTTTTAAAAAATATTTAACGCCTTTTTTAAGTGAGAGTCGTGGTAAGTCTAATCGCAGAAAACTATTAATTGGCATCATTGCATTGCTGTTTTTATCTGTGGCACTGGCTGGCGTTAAGCTGGTTGTTTTAAAGATGTTGCCATTTGATAATAAATCAGAATTTCAGGTTGTAGTTGATATGCCTGAGGGTACACCGGTAGAGCAAACCGCACGTGTTTTAGGTGAGTTGGGTCGCTATATCGCAAGTGTTGAAGAGGTAACCGACTATCAGGCGTATGCAGGTACGGCTGCACCCATTAATTTTAATGGCCTGGTGCGTCAG
>Ga0316207_10002315_pt1 | contig 19897 bp, 16 predicted proteins | sample 6weekpyrite_MG_FD_204943 | JGI IMG/M metagenome (GOLD analysis project Ga0316207, IMG submission 204943) | Microbial mat bacterial communities from mineral coupon in-situ incubated in ocean water Damariscotta River, Maine, United States -... | ecosystem: Environmental > Aquatic > Marine >...
ATGATCTTGTCAAAGCTTTCGCCGAATCAATCAAGGTCTCTCCAAAATTTATTATAAAAGATAACACTTCCGAAATATTACAGGCACTTGAAAATGGTGAAGCTGATATTGCTGCAGCGGGGCTCACACAAACCCAATCACGCAAAAATAAGTATGCCTATGGTCCAGTTTATCAGGAGATTGAACAACAACTGGTTTGTCGACGTGGCGGCAAGATTCCCAAAACAATCGATGAGTTAATCGGTTTGGAACTATGGGTCAGCGCATCCTCGAGTTATGTCGAAAGCTTGAAAAAATTCAAGCAAACTCTACCCGAACTTACTTGGGTTGAAACGACAGGATATGATACTGAACAATTACTTGAACAAGTGTGGTTAAAAAAGTTACCGTGCACAATAGCGGACTCAAATATTGTATCCATTAATCGTCGTTACTACCCGCAATTAGTGGTCGCCTTTAATTTTGATCGACCGGAATCTTTATCCTGGTTAATTGAAGGCAAGGCAAATGATTTACAGAAAGAACTGAATGACTGGTTTTTATTATATAAAGAATCTGGGGAACTAGATGCAACAATAGAGCGTTATTATGGCTTTGTTGATTTGTTCAATTACGTTGATTTACAAAGTTTCAAGAAAAGCATAGACAAACGATTACCCCAATACAAACAACATTTTCAGTTAGCTGCCCAAAAACATAATCTATCCTGGACGCTACTTGCCGCTCAGTCCTACCAGGAGTCACATTGGCGTTCTCGCGCGAAAAGTCCGACTGGTGTGCGAGGAATGATGATGTTGACGCTGGCTACAGCGCGAGACCTGGGTATAAAAAACCGCATTGATGCTAAAAATAGTATTCTTGGTGGCGCAAAATATATGCAGGGATTAAATCAAAGAATTCCAGAGGATGTGCCTGAACCTGATCGAACCTGGTTCGCATTGGCTGCATATAATGTGGGTATGGGTCATATATATGATGCAAGAATCCTGGCGCGGGAGTTAAACAAAGACCCAACTAAATGGCATGATTTAATCGATGTCTTACCACTTTTGTCTCAAAAAAAATATTATAAAAAACTGAAATATGGCTACGCACGGGGAAATGAACCTGTAAATTATGTGCAACGCATCCGTCACTTTCACGATGTATTAGAGCGAGAAATTGCATCACAATTGCAGCCTTCTACGAAATAACACTATTTTAAGTTCTTTTAATCCAAGTGAAAACTCGCCCAGACGATATGTACCTGAAACTACATACATGAGAAAATAACAAAAAGATAAATCGCGGTATATTAATTAGTATTTTGGTTCTTCAACTTGTTCTGGATCAGTTGTTATAACATCTTCTCCGGTTTCTTTTCTTATAATCTCTCGTTTGATCTCCGCTATAACCTCTGCCTTACGGGTGACTTTACTGCCAACCCAGATGTCCATTAATTTTGCAGCAACCAGGTCACCACTCACATTAATGGCGGTGCGGCACATATCAAGGAAACGATCCACACCCATGATCAATGCAATACCGGCAGCAGGAATACCCACCGTACTCAGAACCATGGCTAAAATCACAATTCCAACGCCTGGAGTTGCTGGTGCACCAATAGAGGCACCAACTGAAGTCAGGATAATCAGTGCCATACCGCCCATGCCTATTTCAATCCCGAAAACCTGCGCAAGAAAAATGGCAGCTACTCCCTGATAAAGTGCTGTCCCATTCATATTGATAGTGGCGCCTAATGGAATAACAAACTGTGACACCGAAGGCCTGATTTTTAGCTTGTCTTCTGCGGTTTTAATGGATAAAGGCATTACTGCTGCAGAACTGGAGGTTGAAAAAGCCAATAATAAAACTTCTCTGACAGAGACAACAAAACTTATCGGGTTTACACGGGCAAATACAAATAAAATAATTAAGTAAACGAAAAAAAGGCAGATTAATCCCAGTAAAACCGTACCCACATACACTGCCATACCAAGTAAAGCATCAAAACCCAGTTTCGCCGCCAATTGAGCCATAAGCCCAAAGACTGCAAAAGGAGCCAGCAACATGGCCCATCGAACGACAGTCATGCACACTTCCTGTAATGATCCCAATAAATCTAATAGCGGTTTTGCCTGCTCCGGAACCATCATAACTAAGGCAACACCCATCACCATGGCAAAGATGACAACTTGTAGCATATTGTTCTCTACCATTGAGTTCAGAGGATTTGATGGCAATAGTGTAATAACTTTTTGTGGAAGCTCTTTGAGATTAAGTGCGGTTGTATCAGTTTGTTCGACAGCTGAAGGAGCGACGCCCAGGTTGGTTTGCAGGACCTGGTTATCAATATAAGTTCCTGGTTTTATTACATTGGCAACAGTTAAACCAATGATAATAGCTAAAGCGGTCGTCGCAATAAAAAATAGTACCACTCGAAAACCAATTTTTCGCAACTGTTCCAAATCCTCACTTGCTGCAAGACCACGAATAATTGAGGCAAACACCAGGGGAATAACAATCATTTGAATAAGTGCCAGAAACAGCCTCCCTGGAAATGCAAGCCAATCGCTAACGATTGCTGCAGTGCTTGCTTCAACCCACCCGACAGATGGACCTAGCATTATGCCAGTGGAAATACCTAACACCATACCAAGCAAGACCTGTAGCCATAAGCGACCACGTATCAGGGATTGAAGGTAATTTGACTGATATTTTAAAGAGCGAGGGTGAAGTGATTCAATTGAAGCAAATTGTTCTATTTTATCAGTCATTATTGACTCCCATAAATTAGTATAAATTTATGTTTCATGTTTTGTACATGATTCGAATAACACAACACTGTGTCGTCTATTATAATTGTTTGGCGTTTCAAGTATCACCAAATTACATCTGCTATTCTAACAAAAATATGTTTGATTGAACCGCAAAATTTGAGAATGTACATGTATGTAATTACACTTTAAATTAGAAGTATTTTTTCACGATCACACTTTACATAAGTGACGGCTGGCGATAATGTGTTTGATCGATTATATTCTTCAATTTTTAAGTATAAATACTAACTATCCGGAATGAACAACAGTATTATTGGTTTATGTGTGCCAGTATCGCTGTGGAACATGTGAACTTTAAGAAAGTTAATTCATTAACGAAGGTGCAGAATGCCGGTACATTCTATCTTCTTCTGTCTTTTTTATCTCACTGAGTTTGTCTGACGAAATTAGTGCTATGATCGGTATACTTCTGGTAATTTTATTAATTATTCGTTTATCAGAGGAGGTCGCAAACCAACCTGGATGTAGATTATCCGCTAAAGTGACGAGTACAAGGTGGCGTGACACAACCATGCCGGATTCTGGCTGGACGTCACGAGGTGAAGACGCAATGGTTAACCATTGTTAGCGTTAAATCAGGGTGTAAAAGAACAACCTGTTATTAAAATAATCCCTGTGGAGAACCAAAGTGAATAATAAACCTGTAGAAAAGAAACCCGCAAAAGGAGTTCACAAGTTAAAAGAGCTCTGGCCTGAATTGTCGATATTTGAACGATTTGAGTATGTAGTGATGTTATTCGTCAGTTTTTTGCTCGCGGTTATCATCTTAATCGCATTGTTTCGGTTGGTTGAAAATGTCTATCAATTATCTATCTCGCAGGTCGTGCATAAAACTGATTTCAAGACATTTCAAATCACATTCGGTATGTTATTAACATTGTTGATCGCATTTGAGTTTCGAAATTCTATCAATGCAGTATTGGAAGGGAAAGGCTTACTCATCCAGGTGAGGATAATTTTGCTAATCGCGCTTATAGCTGTGGCAAGAAAATTTCTGGTACTGGATCCAAAAGACTATGAAGCGAGCATGGTTGCTGCTTATTCAATGGTAGCACTGAGTCTGGGTATTGTTTATTGGCTACTCTGTAAGGCACAATGCAAAGATAAAGATTGATTGGTCAGAATCCCCGACACCTATTTGAGCATTCGGTGTACTGTACTCCACTGCCGTGAAATAATAGACACTGATAATTTAACCCACGGTGTTTGGCCCGTGCTTTGTACTCGACTTATTTCAATACTGATTCTGTGTTCACTCTGGATGCCATTAAACGCGGCAACTGTTGCTGTGGAATTCAAAGGTGTCAATGGAGAACTGTTGAGGAATATCCAGGCTTTTCTCAGTATTTATGGTGAAAGCCAAAACTCCGCAGAGCTAACTGACGCTCGTGTCCAGCAATTACATCAAAAAGCGACTGACCAAATTAAACGCGCCCTGAGGCCGTTTGGATACTACCGGGTAACTGTTACTAAAAGCTTAATACTGATCCAGGATACGTGGAAAGCGCAATATCAAATTAGTACGGGATCTCCAATTCCTGTTGATAAGCTGGATTTTACCTTAGTGGGTCCAGGGAAAAACAATAAAAATTTTGTTGATGCTAAGTTAGCTTTTTCCTTAAAGAAAGGTGAAACTCTAAACCATGCCAGTTACGAAGAAGTTAAACAGAATCTTCACAGTATTGCACTCGCCGAAGGGTACTTAAAAGCAAAATTCGCGACTAGTGAAATTCGAGTTGACCTCGAAAGCTATAAGGCGAGTATTCACTTGAAATTTGAAACCGGGTCGCAATATTTGTTTGGTGAGGTGCGGTTTGTACAGATTGGAGAACAACTCAACGAAGATTTTTTACGTCGCTATATCCCTTTCAATATGGGAAATCCGTATAGTACTGCTGCGTTGATCGGATTACATAAGGTATTATCCGACAGCGATCTTTTCTTGCGGATTGAAATTACTCAGTTGTTTGAAGAAACACAGGACCTCAGCGTTCCGCTTGAAATCAGGCTAACACCGCGTAAACCCAGAAAATACCGTTTTGGCTTAGGTTATGGTACCGATAGTGGTGCCAGAGCATCAGCAGAACATCAGCGTCGAGTGAGCCCAAAAGGCCATATATTGACGCTCAAAGCAAAAACGTCTCAGCGTATAAATCGTATTGATATGCAGTATATGATGCCACTAAAAAATCCAACATCAGATCAATTCACTATGAATACACATTATCTGCAACAGGTAACCGAGAGTCGCAAAACATATGCAGGTGCTCTAGATTTTCGTGTTATATACGGGTGGAAAAAATGGCGTCAGGCAATTGCGGTGACTTACGAACGTGAGGATTATGAAGTTGCTGATGAAACTGGCAGCAGTCAGTTACTTATGCCTAATGTTGATTGGATACGAAGCATTTTTAATAATCGAATTTATCCGACCAGGGCAAGTCGTTATACGGCAGAAGTCTGGCTTTCGCACACTACCTGGCTTTCAGATGTTAATTTCATACAAGTACGCCTGGGCGGAAAATGGATATTCCCCCTCAGCGAAAACGGCCGATTAATATTACGCGTAAATACCAATGGTACAGCAATTGGTGTTGTAGAAGAGTTACCGGCTTCCAAACGATTTTTTACGGGAGGTGACCAAAGTATACGAGGTTATGGTTATGAGGAATTAGGACCGCTCGATGAGCAGGGCGAAACTATCGGCGGTAAATATCTGGCTGTTGCCGGTGGTGAATACGAGTACCGAATTTTAGGGAATTGGGGACTAGCGGCTTTTTATGATGCCGGCAACAGTTTTAATACATTTAAAGAAAAAATCTATCGTGGTTATGGTGCAGGTATTCGATGGCGCTCAATCGTTGGGCCTGTAAGACTGGATTTAGGCTGGCCCGTTGATAAAGAAGTAGAGTACCCCCGTGTGCATTTGATCATCGGGCTGGACTTATGAAATGTAAACTGTGGCTAATCATTAGTAGCTTTAGTGTGATTGTATCGATGATTTTGATTTACAGTTTGTTCTACACAGAGCCAGGGCTAAACTGGTTAATCAAAATCTCAAGTCAGAATATTTCCGGAAAACTGAGTTATCAATCAATAAGTGGAAATTTGACTTCTGAGATCGAAATTGATCGATTGTATTATCAGAATTCAGATTTTGAGATTGATATCAAACGCGGGAAACTAAGATGGCAACCATGGAAGTTAACAGGTGGACTTTTACATATAAATACCATTGAACTGGATGGCGTTAATATACGAACGCAATCGCCAGTAGCTACCAGTGCGGCGTTTGAACTACCACACATAACCTTTCCTATTTCGTTTTTGTTGCAGGACGTCACGCTCAATAATTTCAAACATTATATTGATGGCAATGAATCATTACATTTAAATGATTTGCAACTCAGCGCGAAGTTACGATCTGAGTCAATTATCATTTCAGGTTTATTGGCTGAATCAGATGACTATACTTTAGCACTCAATGGAGAACTAAAAACTCAAGGCAACTATCCCGTTGATGTTTCGGGCAGTTTTCAAATGAAGGAACTGTTTGCCCAGCCTTTTAACGTTAAAGCAGATTTAACCGGAAATCTGCTGAAGCTGCAAATTACAGCGAATGTAGCTGGCTTTATAAATGGCAAAGTGAAAGGCGCAATATTTGATGTTGTCAATAAACCACATTGGAACGCGATTGCGAGTGTAACAACTTTAAAACTAGAAAGTTTCTCAGCCGACTTACCTACGCATAATATTACAGGTGAATTTGAAAGTAGTGGTTCAATCGATAATTTTAAACTCATCGGAAAAGCCGCTACCCACTACCCTGAGTGGGGAGATATTATCTTAAAATATGATGCTGCAATTGTTGGCAATGAACTGATCATACATGATTTGCATCTACAGGAAAAAAACCATCTTACCGCAATCAGTTCACAGGGAAGCATTAACTGGGGCGCTGAAGAAGTTGTTTATAATCTGGCTGGGCGCTGGCAGCAAATGGAGTGGCCCTGGATAGTTGCCGACGTTAAAACAAGCGATAAAAGCATGCATAAAGACAACGATGAAATCAACGTAGCGGAATATCGAAGTCCTTCGGGCAATGTCACTTTTAATGGCAAGGTATCTAACTATGTTTTGGCGCTAGAGGCGGATATAGAGGGGTCCGAAATTCCACCGTTGCATGTATCCACTGATACTTCTGGCGATTTTGAAAAGTTACAGATAAACGAGATGCGAGTTGATACTCTTGACGGAAATATCACTGCTACTGGCGAATTGGAGTGGCAGAAGTATTTTCGATGGCGCGCTGATCTTAATTTGAAAAACATTAATCCAGCTTTTTTTTTGCAGGATGTCTCTGGGCAAATAAATACAAACATACTTACCAACGGACACATTTCAGGAACTTCGTATTCTGCCGGGATAACAGCACAAGATATTAGTGGCAAATTACAGAACAAACTCTTATCAGGTTCAGCAGAAGTTAATCTGGTGAACCAGGTTGTTGACATAAAGCAGTTTAATCTAAAATTAGATAATACTGAACTGATGCTACAAGGTAATATTAATGAGCAGAGTGATTTGCAATTTAAGCTGATGTCAAAAGATCTATCCGGAATTCTGCCTAAGCTTCACGGTCAGTTGGCTCTCTCTGGGAAGATTCTTGGTCAGCCTGGTGAACCTCGTCTTGTTATGGATTTAAATGCAAAAAAACTTGTGTATGACAAATTCATGGTTGGCACATTATCTACCACTGCCGATGTTTCAATAAATCCACAACATGCATTACAGATGAATTTAGTTGCTGATGATCTGAGCATTGATGGACGTATCATAAACAACATACAGTTGAAAACCGATGGTTTGCTATCCCAGCATAAAATAACCATGGAGATGAGACAATCCGAAAACACTCTAAACCTGAAAGCCGGTGGCGGAATGGTAGACAATACATGGCGAGGGGACATATTTGATAGTGAAATTAAAATGGAGACTATCGGTAATTGGCGTCTAAGACAAAGTAGCGGCCTTACTTTTGGTGAAAAATTCATAAAAATGGAAAAAAACTGCTATTCGCAACAACTAGCAAATTTTTGCTTTGACGCAGAGTATAAGAATTCTAAACTAACTACTGATTTAGACTGGCAAAATCTAGCTGTGGAGAAATTCAGACACTGGCTAGCTCCGGAACTTAAGATTAGTTCAATGGTTAGTGGGTCGGCACACCTGACATATGAAGATGAGCAACTTAGTGCTTCCGCTAACACTCATAACACACCTGGAGATATTACAGTAGCTGTGGATGCAGGGGAGCAGCAAGTAAAATTTGGGGCAGGCAAGATGACATTTGTCTGGAATCCTCAACAAATTAAAGCCACATTTTTATTACCATTAGAAGACAAAGCAAGGCTGGACGCTCGGATATTTATTTCCCCGTCAAATTGGCCACTGCAAGTACGACAACGGCCATTAAAAGGCAATGTCATATTGCAGCTGCCAACACTGGTTTTTTTCGAGCCATTCATTCCTGAATTAAAAAACCTCAAGCAAGCTCACGCCGAAGTGAAACTACATATAAGCGGCAACTTGCAACAACCGATTATTATTGGCAATGCAAATGTCCAGGCAACTGAGTTACAGGCGCCCGATTTAAACGTTACGCTAAATAACGTTGAATTAAATGTCAAAGTTAACGAAAAAAACCTGATCAATTTTAGCGGAGCAGCTTCAGCTGGTGAAGGTAAAGTTAAATTTGAAGGTGAGACTAAATACACGCCTGAAAAAAAATGGAAAGGTTACGCAAAAATCCAGGGTGAGAATTTTCTGGTCGTTGATATTCCAGCAGCCACCGTACAAATCACACCTAAATTATCTGTAGACCTAAATAAGAACATCTTGTTAGTGGAAGGCGATATCAAAGTGCCCTATGCCAGACTTCGCCCCAGGAAACTTCCAACCGGTACTATGACTGAATCCGCCGACCTGGTAATTGCAGATACCAATGTGGACAAAACAACTGGAAGCGCTCGTTGGGAAATTGTATCAAAGATCAGACTGGTACTCGGAGAGAGAGTGAGTTTTGTCGGATTTGGTTTGCGTAGTAAATTAACTGGTAGCTTGCAATTGTACGATAATCCGGGAGAAGTTACTGTAGGACGAGGTGAAATTAATTTGCTGGACGGCTACTACCGTTCTTTTGGGCAGGAACTACAGATCAGTAAGGGAAGATTTTTATTTGCAAATACGCCAATCGATGATCCCGGATTGGATATTAGGGCACAACGTGCAATTGGAGAGATAACAGCGGGTATCAAAGTTACCTCTACATTGCGTAAACCTGAAGTTAATCTGTTCTCTGAGCCGTTAATGAGCGAATCTGACACTTTATCTTATGTTCTTTTAGGGCGTCCGATCAGGCAAGTAAACCAGAATGAAGGCTCGCAATTAATGACCGCTGCAACAGCGATGGGTCTAGCTGGAGGTGAACTAATGGCACGCAGCATTGGTAATCGTTTAGGTATAGAGGAAGTACAAATTCAGACCGACACAGATGCCGGGACCAGCTCATTGGTAATTGGCCGTTATCTTTCTCCCAAACTTTATATACGTTACTTCACCGGTATATTTGAGCGAAGTAACATTGTACAACTTCGTTACAACGTATCAAACAAAGTCATTCTCCAAACTATAACCGGTAGTCAAATGGGCGCTGATGTATTTTATACCATTGAGCATTAATTACATAAAGTGAGAAATCGAGCTAGGATTACTGAATCATTCAACTTACAATCAATTAAAATAACCCTGTTGATCTTACCTGGTTAAACAAATGCCAACGACAAACAAAACTGTCCTTTTTAGTGTTGCGCTGATTATAGTTAGCCTAATGTCTATATCAATTAGATCGATGCTTAGTGATCCAGAAAGTGTACCCATGGGTGATAGCCTTTGGGAGTTACATTGGGAATTTGAGATTGATAATAGTATTGTTGATGCCGAAATTCGACTCGCGACACCTATCGATACGCAGCATACGCAAGTCGTTGAGCAGAATATTGCATTACAGGGCATGCGTATTGTACGTAACCGGGTTAGCAAAGACGGAACGCGTGACATTGTTTCCCGTATATCCAGGCTACAGAATGTGGGAATTGACGTAAACTTTGTTGTGCGTCTCAGCCCACCGGGAATTCCACATTACATCAAGACACGCGACGTACTTAATAGTGAACGTCGACAACTATATACATCAGCTAATGAAATATTACCCTCTAACGAGGAAAGCGTTCGAGAGTTAAGAGACTATTTCATAAACAATGTTAAAGAACCCGAATTAATGTTTAATGCTTTATTTGAATATTGTACCAGCAAAATAAAAACAGATGAACAACACAGTTTAGATAACGTATTAGAAATTATTAATAAACGAAGCGGTAGTGTACTGGGCAAAGTTCGGTTATTAACCACGTTGGCGCGAGCAGCTAAAATTCCAGCACGTATAGTGATGGGTTTGATTCTTGAAGAAGAGAGTGATGCACAACCTCACTATTGGATGGAAATTAATGTCAAAGACCAATGGTTAGCCTACGACCCGAGTGAGGGTTACGTAAAAGAAATGCCGTTAAATTATTTGCCTGTCCGTAGAAATGGTGAGTCATTTATGGTGCTACCAGCACCTATGCAACTAAAACAAGTCCATCTCGAAGCCCTTCAGCGTGATACTACGGTCGAGTTTGTTAGTCAGGTGGACAAGCGCTTTAGTGATATTCTAGATTTAAACCGTCTTACTTTATCAACTCAATTAACATTAGCCTTTTTATTGCTTTTACCGATAGGGGCATTGTTCACAGTGTTTGTTCGACAGATTATTGGGCCTAATGTGTATGGCACATTTACCCCAACTTTTCTGGCACTGGCACTTACCCATGTAGGCTGGATATCGGCTAGTATTATTCTTTGTATTGTCACATTGGTCGGTATTCTTGGTCGGTCTTTTACATCAAAATTGGGATTAAATCGGGTATCTCGATTGACGATAGTTTTTATTCTGGTTGCTATATCCATGATTTTCAGTGTTTCACTTATGGTGTATTATGGTTTAGCACCTGATGGCAGTATTGTACTATTGCCGATTGTTATTTTAACATTTATGATTGATCGCATTTACGGATTAGCAGACTCAGATGGAGTAAAAGTTGCGATGATCCGCTTAGCTTGGACGGTTTTGGTATCCGCATTTGTCGCCAGTATTTTACAGATGAATATTCTGGGATTGTGGTTACTTAGATATCCAGAAGCACATTTAATTACTGCCGCTCTGGTGATTCTTATCAGTTTATATAAAAGCAAAAAATGGATGAAAAAATTGGGTCTGGAATGGCTACTCGAACCAAAAAAAGCAAAAATTACCGGTAAGAAAGAACTGGAAGAAACCGAAATTACCTAGTCAATAAATCAATGTTTCATCGCATCAAAGATACAGTGGAAAATGGAAGCAGTTAAATTTAACTAAGATTAGTATCAATGTTCAATACAATGGTAGACAGTCGGGAAATTATTAAAGCAGTAGACGATCTTATGTATTCGGTAAAACGCGCGGGGAAAAATAGTGTGGAATTCGGTACTTGGCCTAAAGAATAAGTTGTTGTTAATTTTCATTTAGGGCTGATGAGAAATTTCTTGCTTGTATCGATCAGGAAATTGCCGCTTAAAAAGCTTCGCCCAACCAATAATTGATAATTCAGACCGCTCCGGTCAATTAAATTAACTTCGACTTCTTTTATTACCGAGCCTAAATGAATATTAAGCTTAATGACATCTCGAATTTGCATTTCCTCATCGTGCCGTTTGATTTTAGCTTGTCGAACGACTTTTTTGTCCAGTTCCAATGTTTCACCATTAACACTCCTGATTTTTAAGTGAACCCATTTTTCGCCTTTATTATTAGTCTGTGACTGGCAATCACAATGCAATGAGGAATGACGGGCGCCTGAGTCGATTTTTGCTACGACTAAAATATTCTCCTGAGTGAGGTGGACTTTTTCCACCCATCCGACGATTTCTTTGGATGCTACATGATCTGTGCAGCACACCAATATGATGATTAAGAAAAATTTTACTTTCATAATGTGTAATGTATACCTTAATCAATTAGTTTTGACAATTATCAGCAATTGAATATTTATTGCTTTAGCGAATATCTTAATTTTGGGGTGATAAAATCCTTTCTCTCCCCAAAAAAGGCGATTTTAAAGTTTCACCAATTTATCAAAGGTGTTCGTATATTGATATAAATAAATTGCTCATAAAGTAAAAATATAAATCAACTGATACAATGCAGCTCATAGAAACGCGCTATTATTACTTGTTAATATGATGAATAATTTGTTCTCTGGCATCGCTGGTGTTACTTGCGGGCAGAGTTGAAAATTATTCATTTCATTAATATGGAGTAAAGCATTCAACAGTTTGCTTCACCGAAAAGTAAATACGTAAAAAACAATTGGAGAATTATTTTGGAAACCAATAAAGGATTAGTTGTAGCCTTTGCGCTGGATGGTGAGGGTAAAGGAGTGGAATTAAACTGGGATCAGTTGATTATAGATAAGAGTAAATTAGACTTTCTTTGGGTACACCTTGATTACACTCACGAAAATGCTCGACGCTGGTTAATAGAAGAAAGTGGTGTCGATGAGGTTATTGCTGAAGCTCTACTCGCAGATGATACGCGCCCCCGTAGTTCTATCCTCAAAGGTGGGTTGCTAGTTATGCTACGCGGTGTAAATACTAATCCCAGTGAAACCCCTGAAGACATGGTATCGATTCGTCTCTGGATTGAAGATGGAAGGGTAATTACCACACGCAAACGCCAGCTCTTAAGTATTAGTGACATTAGGGAGTCAATCGAAAAAAATGAAGGCCCGGAAACACCGGGAGGATTACTTGTTATGTTATCTGATCGCCTAGTAGCCAGAATGGCGACAACAATTGATGATATCGACGAAGAAGTTGATCACCTGGAAAATGAAGTAGTGGGGTCGGAAAACTCACATTTGCGACAAAGATTAGCCGCTGTTCGCATGAAAGTAATTTTAATACGTCGTTATCTTGCACCTCAACGCGAAGCAATGTCTCGTCTTCACCACGATAAAGTAAAATGGTTATCTGATGGTGGGTGGCATTACAAAAGCGGGTCTAGATTCTCATAAGATGCTGTATCCCATTGAAATTCCTAGTTATTATGCTGCTCAATTTTTTCTGTAAAGTGTTTTTATTAGGAAGATTATTGTCAAAAAAATCAATTGCGTAGCGGTATCGAAGCAATTACTGCATAGATGAGTCTGGTACATCTTAATGTTTTAGCACTTATTACCTTCGCGTTTCATTATTGATTTCCGCTTGAGTTGTACGAATTTCGTCTGGCCAGCGACTCTTAATGTACGCCAATACCGCCCATATATCCGCATCCTTTAATGTGCTTCCCCAAGCTGGCATTTCACTATTGTAATTTTTAGGCGCGTAGGGCGGTACAAGGCCAAACTTAATAATCCCAAATAATAAATCATCTGCATGGTGCCAAGTGTGGCCAGTTTCATCATGTGGTGGAGCAGGCAATTTCCCATTAGGTTTACGTACACGCCAATTAGCCTGGCCTTGTAAATTCTTACCGTGACACAAAGAGCAAAAGCGATGATAAATCATCTTGCCACGATTGACCTGTTCTACATTCTCGGGATCGGCAACAGGTAATGTTTGATTGGCAAAAGAGGAAAAGATATTTAACCCAAAAAGGGAAAGAAATACAATAAACCTGCGCAAACTATTCATCCTTCTTATCTATATTTTCGATAATCGGACAACCGTTGTCACTACCTCGGCATAGATTGATCAAAAGTTCTAATTCGTTTTTGAGAGTGGAGAGCACTGTTAAGTGTGCTTCGACTTCTTCCAATTTTTCTTTGGTTAGTTGCCGTACTTCATTTCGAGCATGTTGTGGATCTTCTCTCATTTGTAGCAAACTTTCAATTTCGGCGAGTTTGAAATTCATTTTTTGAGCGCGTTGAATAAATTTTAATTGTGACAGGTGCTTCTCTGAGTACACTCGAACACCTGAGCCATTACGGGGTATCGTTTTAAATAGACCAATTTTCTCGTAATAACGCAAAGTGTCAGCGCTCATTCCGGTTTGTTTTGTTATATCTCCAATACGATATTCTTTCATAATTAAATTATTTATTGACAGAAGTAATCATCGTCGCAATTGTTTCCACTAATGTTTTTTGATCTGGTTTACCTGTAAACATTAGCTTTCCGTTGATCACTATTGCGGGAGTCGCACGAAGGCCCAATTCAACAGCATAATCAAATTCATCAACAATATTGACTTTTCGCCAGACGACTGAAGAAGCGTCGATCATTCTTATTGTATCTTTTAATGATTTCACAGCGCTTTCGCAGCGATCACAATTTGGGGCGCAAAAAACTTCAATATTCACACTTGCATTATTCATTAGGCTGCCATTGCTGAATTTCGTGCTTACCGTGATTAATAATAAACAAACTACCGTCATTACTAACCGCCATAGCAATTGCTGAATGTTGTACTCCATTGGATGGAATGTTAATAATATCAATCAATTCGCCAGTGGTGTTAAATATTTGCACGCGATCATTATAAAAATCGGTGACATAAATATTATTTTTTGGACCAATCTTGATGGATGTTACTGTGGTAAACCAGCCAGGTCTACTTCCAGATACGTTCATGCCAAACAAGCCGCCCCACTTATGACTGTATTCACCACGATTATCAAAAACTTGAACCCGGTCATTAAAGCCATCAGCAACAAACAGGTTATTGTCTTTATCGATTGCTACATCGGTTGGATAGTTAAATTTTCCTGACCAAATGCCTGTTTTGCCTGTGGTGCCCCACTGACGGATAAAGCTGCCATTGGTGTTTAATTGTTGAATGCGTTGATTGTAAAAGTCAGCTACAAATAAATCACCGTTATCCGCTACATCAACACCCACAGGTGCATTGAATTCGCCCGGTCCATCGCCACTATTGCCAATTCTCCGCTTATATTTTCCTGAAAGAGAATAAACCTTGATTGCATCGTTGAAATAATCTGCCACATATAATTCATCATTTTGAATCGCCAGATTCATGGGGCGACCAAGTTTATCTGAGTTTTCACCTGTGTTCCCAAATGCTCGTTTAAAGTTTCCAGTGTAATCGAAAACCTGAATTCGAGCATTGCGCGCATCGCTTATGAAAATTTCATCCGCAGTAATCGCAATTCCGGTAGGTTCGTTAAATTCACCATTGGCTTTACCCTTGTGACCCCAGCTGTGTTTTAATTTATACTGTAGTGCATCAGTTGGAATTGAGCTTGCGCAAGCCCCAAGTGCTACGGTAAGCGACAAGGCAGTTAACAGGATCTTAACTATTGAGTATTTATTTATTATATTGCTATTCATTTTTTCAGTTTATACATTCGTTAATAAGAAGATTATAAAGATTTTTCGGTCATGCTTATCATGGTAAAACCCGCATCGTTAATAATTTCTTTCAATTTTTCCTCAGAAAACGTTTTTCCATCTTCGGTTTTTACAATCACCAATCCGTTTTTCAAATCAATGTCGACTGATTTTACGCCTTCGGTTTTTGTAAATTTCTTTTCGATTCCATAAGCACAAAAAGGGCATGCCAACCCATCAACACGCATATCGTATTGTGTGTCTGCTGCAAACACGATGTTTGTCCAAATACTTACAAGAGAAATCATAATGAGTTTTTTCATGAAGCTGTTCCTTAATAATCGTTATTTATAGATGCCACTCAAACGACGTTTTTGCGCGATAATCAGACTTTTCCTGCGACCCCTTAAGGTCACTGTAGATCGGGATCTGAATGCCGGCCTTAATTGCAAAATTTCTCATCGTCCAAAAAATTCCTGGTGACAAAAAAGATTCTATGCCACCACTATTTGACAGTTGATTTCCGTTGAGTTCTGATTTTTCACTAATTGCGGTATTGAGTTCTAACAACCAGACGGTATCGGGTTTTATATATTCGGGAAGTGTGGGGCGCCAGCCAGCGACAAAATCGACCAGCGTTTTGTTACCGGCATGGAAACCTACATCGTTTTCACCATTCAATCGATAACGCACACTGGCCCAACGGTACCATTTAAGACTTTCGTAGCCATAAGTCAGGCCAGTTATAAAGTCATTGGCACCATTGCCCAGTTTGGGTTCTGCTTTTTCATCCCCATTGTTGAGATTGACGGCAAACATTACTGCCGCTGATTCTTGCAATCCTAACGAATCCTGTCGCCAGAAACGATATTTGGTGAACAATTGGATATCAGCCAAGCCATTTGATGACTCTGAACCTTCTTTTTTATAGGCGTAAGGTAATTCAACACCCGCTGCCCAGTCACCGGTAATACCATAAACCAGTTCTAGACCAACCTCGGATTCCTTTTCTTCGCCAGCTTTTTCTAGATGGATTTCAAGAGCGACTTCAGTCCCGCCTTTAAAAAGCACATGTGGGCCGATGCCGAAAACGGGGTCATGAGCAAGGATCGACTGGCTTGAAGTTGCCAGCAGTAGGCTTACTGTTAACCCTACGAGATGCGAGCGTTTCATAAAAACTCCAGATTAGTTGTTGAACTAGAATAAAAAGAAGTTTAGAGGCTGGAGTGCACTCCAGGTCAAGCATTTTTGAAGAGTAATCAAGACAATTTACATTCTCAATGGATCAAAGAAGATAGAAGATGCAAAGTCTTAATGCAAAACCGGAATTTCAATGCAAAAACGGGTAATCCCCTCTGTCGAAATTACATCAATTTTTCCGCCATGAAGTTCAACGATGGATTTTGCTATTGCTAATCCTAATCCCGTACTATCACCATTTCGTTGACGAGAAGCATCTACTCGATAAAAACGATCAAACAATTTTGGGATATGTTCAGATGGGATCTCTCTCCCAGGATTTTCTACGCAAATACTGGTTTTCTCATCGGGAATTTGAGTCAGTGTTATACCAACTTGCTTATTTTTGCTTGTATGTTTAATCGCATTGGATAACAAATTACTTATTGCTCGGCGAAGCATGAGTCGGTCGCCGTCTACCTTGGCAATTCCGGATAGGGAAAGTGATATTTCTTTTTCTTCAGCCCAGGCTTCGTAGTATTCTATGAGATTCTGCACCTCTCTTGATAAATCAACCTCAACTTTATCCAGCTCATATAATCCATTTTCAGTTTGTGCAAGAAACAACATATCACCAATCATCTGAGCCATACGTTCATATTCTTCAGCACTGGAATAAAGTATTTCCTGATATTCATCAACGCTACGGGTTTGCGCTAGTGCCACTTGTGTCTGGGTGAGTAAACTGGTGACTGGGGTGCGAAGCTCGTGAGCAATGTCAGCTGAAAAGTTGGAGAGTCGCTGGAAGTCTTGTTCCATTCTCGCCATCATTTCATTGAATGAAATGGCAAGTTGCTCTAGTTCACGTGGTACTAATTCAGGATCAAGACGAGTATTTAATTCATTCGCATGGATACGACGAATTTTTGAAATAATAGCGTGTAGCGGTGCATGCCCCTGGCGCACAGCAAGCCAGCCCATTATGCCCATTACAAAAATACCACTGGCAATCATCGACCATAATGCGTAGCGGAAATTATAAAGAAATCCCAAATGATAATCGATCGGCATTGCAACGCTAACGGTAAAACTATCGATTGAACTTGAAGGTTTAACTACATAGTGAGTCAGAACGCGATACGTGTTTTCGCCGTCCTTCCAACGTTGAGCTGATACAGAATTGTTGTCAGGCATATCGGTTGAAAAACGGGATAGGTCTAACTTGCCGTCACGTTTAAAAAATACGGATTTATCAGCAAGTGTCACCTGTAAAATGGCACCGTGATGCCCAAGCAGAAAGTCGTTGAGTCGCTGTAACAGCAAGGCATCGTCAGTGCCTTGCGGATGTGAAGACATGGCATCGGTGACAGCAGATGCGATTATTTCAAGTTCTTCGGCATCACCTGAGCTAAAATGATGTTCAATTGAGCGTTCAATAAACCAGCCAAATCCAGCAAACACAATTAAGGCAGTAACGCCAAAAAAAAGGTTAAGCCTTAACGTTAATGAAATCGGACGGCGCATCAGGACTCCTCAATGACATCAAGTGTGTAACCCATGCCACGAACAGTGTGTATCAATTTCGTGTTGAAGCCCTCATCTATTTTTTTTCGTACGCGACGTATCGCAACATCAATGACATTGGTATCACTGTCAAAATTCATATCCCAAACTTGTGAGGCAATCAAGGATCGGGGTAGGACCTCTCCCTGACGTCGCATTAATAACTCCAGTAAAGAAAATTCTTTGGCAGTGAGCTGAATTTTTTGACCCGCTCGCTGCACACGGTGACGTATCAGGTCAAGCTCAAGGTCGTCAATTGTTAAGATGGACTCGATGGTCTGGGTTGCACCACGACGTAACAGGGTACGTACTCTGGCAAGTAGTTCCGCAAATGCAAAAGGCTTTGCTAAATAGTCATCTGCACCAAGTTCCAGTCCTTTTACACGATCCTCGACATTATCACGCGCAGTAAGAAATAATACTGGTACTTGTTTACCGGCTTCACGCAACGATTGCAGAATCCGCCAACCATCCACATCTGGCAACATGACATCGAGAATAATTAGATCAAACGATTCTGTCATCGCCAGGTGATGCCCATCTAGCCCATTACGCACTAATTCGATAATAAATCCCGCTTCGGAAAGCCCCTGGGACAAGTAATCGCCTATCTTGGCTTCATCTTCAACAATCAATATTTTCATCAGGTGATTCTATTACCTTAATTAACGCTGGATAGCAGCTGGAATTATGCCAGTTTAGCCAATGTTTCATTTTAATCAGATGACAGTAACATGACAAAATTGTAATGCAACGGTCACCCGACAGACAGACGGCACTTGTTAGAGTTTACCCTGAATATGTGCAAGAAGAGGAACGCCGGTCATGAGATCGAGAAATTCAGATAACGACACATTGCCAAATGCATCTCGTCGCCAGTTTATTCAGGGACTTGCTGCCGGGGGCGTCATCGCAGGTATGTCTACCTGGGCGAAATCCGCCTTTGCAAACCAAACGGCCAGTCAAATCGGTATAAACAATGTCCTTAGCGGCACAGAATTTAACCTCACTATCGCCGAGACCGCTGTTAATTTTACCGGCAATCCGCGCATGGCGACAACCATTAATGGTGCTATCCCTGGCCCAACTTTACGTTGGCGCGAAGGTGAGACGGTCACCATTCGCGTGACAAATCGATTAAATGTCTCTACCTCCATCCATTGGCATGGCTTGATTTTACCGTATCGGATGGATGGTGTACCGGGTGTTAGTTTTGCGGGTATTGCACCGGGCGAGACATTTACCTATCGCTTTAAAGTGCAACAAGCTGGTACTTATTGGTATCACTCACACAGTGGTTTTCAGGAACAAACGGGTATGTACGGTTCAATCATTATTGATCCTGCTCAAGGTGAATCGATTAAGGCAGATCGCGATTATATTGTGCAATTATCTGACTGGACCGATGATGATCCTATGGCTGTTTTTTCCAAACTAAAAAAACAAAGTGATTATTACAATTTTAATGAGCCAACCGTCGTTGATTTTTTTAAAGACGTGAATGAGCGTGGATTAAGTGCCGCGGTTAACAAACGAAAAATGTGGAATCAGATGCGAATGAATCCATCAGATCTGGCCGACATTTCCAGTTTTACCTACACCTATCTAATGAACGGTGCCACACCCGCGGGCAACTGGACGGGGTTATTCCGATCCGGTGAGCGAGTGCGTTTGCGTTTTATTAGTGCTGGCACACAAAGTTTTTTTGATGTGCGTATTCCCAGTTTACAAATGACCGTTGTTCAGGTTGATGGTCAAAACGTAGAACCGGTAACCATTGATGAATTTCGCTGCGGCCCTGGGGAAACCTACGATGTTTTAGTAACGCCAAAGGATGAGGCTTATACGAT
>Ga0316207_10002316_pt1 | contig 19896 bp, 12 predicted proteins | sample 6weekpyrite_MG_FD_204943 | JGI IMG/M metagenome (GOLD analysis project Ga0316207, IMG submission 204943) | Microbial mat bacterial communities from mineral coupon in-situ incubated in ocean water Damariscotta River, Maine, United States -... | ecosystem: Environmental > Aquatic > Marine >...
ACACCTTTGGGAAAGAGGAACGCGATGGGGCTTGCGCTGCTTCATCCGCTCTGCGGGGATAGTCCAGACTGCCGTGTCCATATCCACCTCATTCCATTTGCCTAGCCTGACTTCTCCTGAACGTAGTGCGGTCAATATCAGCATTTCTAGAGCTAGCTTTGCAGATAGGCTTGCTTCACTATCGCGGATAGTTTGGATTGCGCCCGATACCTCCGGATAGGGGAGAGACCTCTGGTTTTTAACCACCCTGTTTGGTTTGGGTAGGGCGCTAGTTATCGTCAGTGAGGGATCGTCTATTCGCCACCCCTTGGCAATGCCGTACTTCATTACAGAACTAATCCGTTGTTTTACTCGGGAAGCGGTCTCTATTTTACTAGTCCATATAGGAAGCAGTACCTCAAGAACGTCCTCGGAGGTGATTTTGTCCATCTTCTTGCTGCCAATTCGTGGAAATACGTACGTGGTTAGGGTGCTAATCCACTGTTTGGCGTGTTTTGGATTACTCCAGGTGGGCAGGCTATTTTCATAAACTGTGTTAGCAGCCTGTTCGAATGTCATCACCTCAGTGATTTTCCTCTTGTCGGCCAGCGGATCACCACCTGCACGAGCTACTTTGCGGTTATGCTCAGCTTGGTCTCGCGCTTCTTTCAGAGATACGAGGCGCAGAGAGCCTAACCCTAGGTCTCTACGCTTCCCATCAATGACAATGCGTTGAATCCACCGTTTTGAACCGTTCTTATCTACTTTTAGATGCAACCCATTACCATCGGCATAGAAACCGGGTTCAGTTATATTTTTGACTGCCTGAACTGTGAGAGCTTTATATGGATGTCTACCCATGAAAATCCTCCGCTGTACTTGGGGTTTCTTGGCGCCCAACATTTAGACCAACATAAAATGTTGGTTTTTACTATATATCATTGGATTTCGCTGGACAACTGGCATCTAATAACCTTCTGTATTTAATAGACAATTAAAGCTTTATTGGACTAGATTGGATTATTAGTCAGATGACACCCTCTCCGCCATATTTACGCCTATCTATTTGTTTTTAAATAAATAAAATGGATTGGCTCTGGTGAAACCAACGTTTCACCCAACAAAAACTACACCATAGAGCTGACAAGGAAGTCATCACGCTCATTTTCGGTATCCTCGATTTTATAGTTCTTTCCATTAAGTTTTACGCTATCACTGCTAGACGCCATATACATCGATGACAGCGCGTTTGGAAAGGTAAGCCATTACCCACAAGACAAGTCGAATATGGCTGATACCAGCATTCTGCGACTTAGCTATGATAGTGAGTAATATTAATCGGTAAGGAGACCGTAATGCTTGTACTCACACGTAAAATTGGCGAATCACTCATAATCCAAACCTCAACGGGCGAAGAAATCGAAGTTGTTCTGTTGAGCACTAAGGGGAATCAAGCGCAATTAGGTACAGTAGCCGCGAGTGATGTAACGGTGCTCAGGGAAGAAGTATTAGAGCAATTACGATATAGGATATAGTGTCTGTTATCGACCCAAAGCGGACATTTATGTAATCTATTATAGTTTTGCAAACAAGGTAACTACATGGAATACGTAGCATCCACACATGGTAATTATAAATTTGTCTTCCCACGGATCACCGTTATTCTTGGTGCTAATGGATCGGGTAAATCTACATTGTTGAGAGCCATAAAGGATGCTCACCCAAGTGTTTACGTGGAAGGTGGGAGGACGATTGCAATAAGTGACGTAGTTCAACTTACAAGACAAAACTTTAATCAGTATCAAAACCTAGACCAGACATTAACGCAATATAGGGGGAAAAGAAGAAGCAAACTTGTTGACCGCATTTTTGATGCAATCATGGTGCTAATACAGCAAGAGCAGGCTCTAAAAGATGCGCATTCAGACGCAGTAGTTGCATGGGAAAAGCGGGGGCGAACTGGGGAGATACCAAAGAGATCTCAACCACCACTTGAGAAGTTATTTGAGCAGTACAACGAGGTATTTCCACACATCCATATCTCTTACAACAAATCCAATGGACGAGTGACTGTTGTTAATGACAATGCGGCTGAACCATATGGTCCTTCTGAACTATCAGATGGCGAGAAACAAGTATTCTCTCTAATGGCAGACATGCTGCAGTTGGAAGATGAGTACAACGTTGTCGTTGTTGACGAACCAGAACTAAACCTACATCCAGAACTTGCCGAGCGTCTATGGACGTTGCTCGAATCAGAATACCAAGAAAAACATTTTATTTATGCCACACATAGCATTCAGTTTGCACTTAGATCTAACGTGGATGCGTTATATGTCATTACTTCAGACCCGACGAAGATAAGCAAAATAGACAATCTGACTGATATGCCGCGCGTCGAGCTAGAGCAATTTCTTGGTGGTGTTCCTGGAATATTAAATGCAGGCAAGGTTGTTGTAACTGAGGGACATGAGAAGTCATTCGATTCAATTTTCTACAGATGGCTGATAAATGACAGCAAGGTAGAAATATTTCCTTGCGGAAACTGTAATGATGTAAAGCAAGTAATTTCGAAACAAGGTCTCTGGAATCAGGTATCTAGCGACATCATACTCACCGGCGCAATTGATAGCGATTTTCGTAGCGAGGATGAATTGTCTAGTATCATTACAGACCATGTCGTGAGGTTGTCGTTACACGAAGCGGAATCTTACCTTTGTCTGCCAGATGTGTTGGTTGCAGCTGCAGATAAGATAGGTTCACAAGACAACCCTTTAACAACTGGTGAGATAGAAAACAAAATATTTGAAGAGTTGCAACGGCAAAGATTACCTATCGCACTGAAGAGAAGCTTCTCCGGCTCAGCGATCACGGTAAGAATATCGTTGGAAAAGTCAGTTTTGGCAACCGTTACAACAAAAGATGAAGCAATGGGTCACATAAGGGGTAAATCAGCAGAAGAAGTTAGTAAGGCGGTTGAGGCAATGGATAAAGGGGAATTCGAAGCACGGTTGGATCAAGAGTTGATAATAATTGATAGATCAATTGAAGGGAGAGATGTTATGGCAGCACTAAGAATCCTGCCAGGAAAAGAATTGCTCTCTAAATTGGCGCCTCGTGCTGGATGCAAAAATGGAACGGATCTTATGAGATCAGTCAAACGTAACCTCAATCTTGACTCATTTCCGATAGTGAGCGAATTGGCGGGTAAAATTAAAGCAAGTATTGCCCAACAAGAAGGTCCAGAGGACGCTACTTAGTAGAACCACTGAACATACTCGTTAGTTTCCGAAAGACCGCTATTGGCCGAAGGCAGACATAACAAGAAAAATGAGGCCAGGATCGGTATAGTGACTGTTAACGACGCTGAACTCAACCGTTAGGTGCTATGGATCTTTTTATAAAAACAGTTTCTCTTGAAGATGTAGATCTCGATGAGCTTAGGCTACTTATTGAAGAAATAATGCCAGAAGCAAACCAGTGTTACTACAATGCCAGAAATTTAACATTAAGGTCAAATGGGAAATATAGTTACTATGAAGGTGCTATTTGGCAAGGATCAGCAAATACCCCACATGCATGGAATATGCTTGGTGATGCAATAGTTGATATAACACCTGATATTTCGGGTAATAATTTTTGCTTAGGCGAATTACGAGATGCTTGGCGATATGCAGGAATGGAATTTCCACTTGAAGTAGTTAAACAAAAGGACAATGAAGTAGGAGGAGTCAAAGGTAAAGAGTTTGGTCACAATACCAATGAATCGTCACTAACTTTGATGAATAGTGAGCAACGCAAAGAAGCAATGACTGCTGTTTTAGACGAGTGGATGAGGAGTAAATTTAAAAAGTGATAACAGCACCTAACAAGGCGCTCAAATCGTTCGTTATCACTCACTTGGGATGGCGCAAAAATATGCGTGGTCATTTAATTCAACAGTTATGAGTAAAAAAATCTGATGAGCCTATTTCCACCTACAGCTATTGATTTGATAAAGAAAAGTGCATATTGGGCTGATAGAACCATAAGATCAGAGTTACATTTAGGTTATATTTCTGATGAGAATGATTACACATCAAATTTTACTGCGGAATTTCGTCGGCAAATTAATACAAAAGCTATGAGCGGGGTCACAGCCACTTCTTATAAAATCAACGGATGCATGGAAAGGAAAACAGGTACAGATGCATGTGTTATTTTGGCTAATGACACGGAAGCAAAAATGTGTCTTTTTGAGGCAAAATTACCGAGATTATCTAAAAAGAAAAATGCTTGGGATAGTCTTCAAAAATCCACCAATGAATCACATTTTTCAAATCAAATAAAAAGACAACATAGATACAAAAGCTTTCTTACCATCTGGGAAATGTTCTATTGTGACGAGGACTTTAAAAAACAGAAAAGTCCATTTTTAGATTACACATCAACATGCCTTCTCCATGAAGATGCTTATAACTATGATTTAAGTCGTTCTGACAAGAATAAAAAATGGAGTGATTCTGAGCTTATAGATTTACATAATCATTCCACGATTTTTCAAATAGATGATTTAATTGAATCAATATGTTTTTGTACAATTGGGCACCCTGTGAAAACAGGTAAAGTTAATAGCCTATTGTCAGAACTAGAACGTACAGTAAATGTAACCTCAATCAATTACACTGAAAACCATGAAAACGCATATTAAATCGTTCAAGTTTACCTCCGCTTAGCGCGGCCACTTAACTCGAGCGTTATTGAATGTCCGCTTTTGGCCGAAGGCAGACAGAATAAGAAAAATACGGCCAAAATGAGTATAGTGACTGTTAGCGACCCAAAGCGGTCATTCGAAAATGGGTGCTGCTTAACTGTTAGAGTGAAAGAAATATGAATGCGGAATTAGAAGAGTATATAAGTAAGCAGAAAGAGATCGTCATATCTTCATATGAGCACGGAAAGTCATATTCAAATATTATTATCTTTGGTGGCTACGCGGGTTTGTTTACTATATGGGGTTTTACTAAAGATAATATTGAGAAGTGGCAGTCATTAACAGTGGGGATTTTAGCCATTATTTCAATTGTTATTTTTGTAATATTTGAACTTGCTTCCGCATGGTTAAGAGGGAGTCAGGTTAAAAAATTAATGGCGCAACTCGAAGAAGCAGAAAAAATGGATCATTTCCCTGAAGAATACGGGAAGAAGGAACGTGAACATTCGGCAAAATTTCTAATTGTATGGCCTTATTTCTTCTTTGGGTCGGTTTTAACAGGTATAGGTGCAGGAATTATACTTCTCTACTCATTTATCATAAATTTAGTAAATGTATAAGCACTCTAATAAATCGCTCAGCATGGACTCGCTAAAGCGCGCCCGCCAGCTCAACCATTATGCATACAAATAAGGATTCCATGTGGCTGATCGTAACAAATTCGGACTAACACGAAATATCCCTAGTGCTATAAGAAGAGAAGTGCGTCAGCGCTGTGGTTTCGGGTGTGTGATTTGCGGTTTGAGTTTATATGACTATGAGCATTTCGAGCCTGATTTTAAAGACGCAGAAAAACACAATCCAAATGGAATAACTCTTCTTTGTATGCAATGTAACCAAAAGCGAAATCGTAAAGTGTTGTCCGTTGAAACGGTTAGTACAGCGAATGCCAACCCTAAATGTTTACAACAAGGGTTTGCTAACGAAGCATTCGATTTTGGAAGCAAATCTATTAAAGTTAAATTCGCAGGTGTTACTTTTACTCGTTGTGACCATTTAATAGTGGTTGCAGGTATACCAGTACTATCAATTAAAGACCCAGAACTGGAGCATGAACCATATATTTTATCAGGAAGATTCTGTGACCATGCGGGTAAAGCAACTCTGGAAATTGAAGAGAATGTTTGGTCTGTAGGTGCAGGCTGTTGGGATGTGGAATGTGAAGGACCGAAAATCACAATTAGAAAAGGTTCCGGAGATATTGTTTTAGTACTCAAATCAGAACCACCAGATAAATTAGTTATTGAGCGTATTAATATGAAATTTGAAGGAGTTTATTTCAAAGGTGACAAAGATAAATTGGAGGTGTCATTTGATAACGTACATTGGTCTACATGGCAGGGGGTGAGCGTGTCTGGCTGCCACATAGGTATGTCATTTAATAATGCATAACAATACGTCCGTGTGTGACGTCACGCAAATATGCGGCTCTCGTCTAGTAGCTTAGGCGTTAGCACTCAAAGGAGAAAGGTTTGCATCAAGAGGAAGCACAAGCATTCGTATTAGGAATACCATGGTCTCTAATTTGTATATTTATTTATAACTATATTTCCAACAAGGTGGATTACAAAGATCAAAGTTACTTTGGTGCAGTTCTTCTTGCGCCGATAGGGTTCTCACTATTTCTAAGTGTTGTGGGGTCATGGGTATACATTTACAAAATAAATTCTGGAGCGGATTACGGCGCATCACCTTTCGATGACTGGGTATCGATTATCTTCCCTTGGTTTACATATGTTTTCTCATCTTTATCTACAACTTGTATGCTCTGGGGGGGATGGAAACTATATAGCCGTTATGGTCGCACAGGTTGCTAAAGTGCGAATTACGGCGCCTTCAGCGCCGGTTATTCGGGCTTTATTAAATGTCCACTTTAGCCGAAGGCAGACATAACAAGAAAAATAAGACTAAACTGCGTTTAGTGACTGTTAACGACCCAAAGCGGACGTTTTTAAAAGGGTACTAACCCTTTAATTAAGACTGATATATCAAATGGTGGCCAGTTGATTTGTCTTAAAGTTATATTCAGTTTGTCCGATTATATAAATAATCAACGGCCTCACGCAAAAGGAGTAAGCAAATGAAGTTATCGGTAATGGCGTTATTAATCTCTTTTTCCTCACTAATATTGATAGCTTGCGGGCCACCGCCTCCACCTCCTCTCAAACCGTTAATATTGGAAGGAACACCGTCAGCAGCAACTGGCATTAAAAATATTCGAATTGGCGATACGGATTGGGATGTAACCTTCCACGAAGGTAGTTATGACAGTCTTTATAGTTATACGCCTCCTGTAGATGACCATGAAGCAACGCAAAAGATTTTTGATGCATTTAACAAATTAAACGTTACTGGTCTAAGTAGTGATAAAGGGACTTGTGGGCTAGAAAATATTAATGAAGTTTATAGATGTCATGTGGTAGTCCCTCGCGAGATAGTTCTTACTCAAATGCAAGGCAGTAGTGTCGATTTAACTAAATCTGGATGGGATACTAAGAAATACCATCTTATGTTACGCGATAAAGATACGACCAATGAGGTGTTTTATGTTTTCTACGCAAAGTTTAAATGAGCTAGATACAATTCACATACATAATGTTGAGTTAGATTTATGCCCTAGTTGTAACGGCCTAGCTTTGGTATTAAGTTAAAACAATTCGAGTCGGGCAATGTTATCTTTAAGTTAGCATAATGCCCTAACAAGGCGCTCGTTCGGACGCAAACTACGCTGCGCTTCGTTTGCACCGCACAGCTTGGTCGTTATTGAACGTCTGCTTTTGGTAAATCTAAGCTTAATGAGTGTATTTTCAAAACGGCTGCTTCCGCTGAAAAGCAGACCTTCACGATGATAACAACAATGACTGCTATTGGCCGATGGAAGACATAACAAGAAAAATACGGCTAGGATGGGTATAGTGACTGTTATCGACCCATAGCGGACATTTAAGCTATGAACAAAGCAGGCAAGGATGCTAACTATTTCATGTCAGGAACGAGGGGCGCTTTCCACCAGAGTCAATATCCTAAATTTCTTCATGTATAACCCCATTTGCGTATAGATAGATTGGGCATTGGAGAAGACATACTTAGGAATAATGCAATGACTTATTTTTCATGCCTTGTTTGATAATTAAACAACAACCTATAGAAAAATGTTGTGGCTAGTAAATTAGTGGGCGCGTGCGGTACCCGCGTATTCTAGCTCTAGGAGGACCCATTTCTTTTTTTATATTATTTAGAAAGCACCGAGATAATGTAGTATGTGGTCATATATTTCTATGAGCATCAGTTACGCAATTCATAAGTACATGGTAGATTCTAAGAAGGTGTACGACTATCGGGTAACTAATAGTGTTTTTTCTATGCTGACTCACACGATAATCGTGTTTATTACTAATTACACAATTGTGATTGACACCTCATTCACACGGCATTCGTACCGGAGTTACCCGGTAATCGGGGAGGTGGGTCTAATTTCCACATATTGAGGGGCCTAGGGTTGGGTGCAAGATCTAGTTTGCCTTTACACTCATCAATACCTCTCCATGTTACGGCAAATAGATTTGCTTTATTTCTGTTGCCTTGTCTTGTTCTAATTATCCACCCCTTTGATTCCAGCTCACTCATGGCCCTAAAGAGGGTGTCTTTTGATCTCCACCCGCGTTTCTTCATAGGAGTCCAAGAACAGCATAGGTCGCCATTGTTTTTACCTTTAAATTGCGAAAATAAATCGATTAATAGCTTAACGGAAATTGCACTCAGTTTACAAAACTCGTCGCTGTTTACGATATTGTGAGGAAGGGAGATAAAGGATCCACTTTCTCTTCTACCTTTTGATTTAACTCTATCTCGTGCCATAATTCACCTATTGAATGAACCTGCCAAATCATTCTTTACCCGCTTAGGATTAGCCTCTAGGCGGGTTTTGTATTTCAGGGGTTAGATATTCATGGTACTTCTCCACTTGCCTTATTAATTAATTCTCGTATGTCTTCCACACGCCAGGCAGTAGTACGCGGGCCTAATTTAACTGGCTGAGGATAACGACCTTCTTTAATGCCTGCCCACCAGGAAGATTTACTTACAGGAAAAACTTTCAGTACGTCAGGTAGTCGTATATAGCCGACGATTGGGAGTGAATCGTGCATGTTTTTACCTCATTTGTTTTGAATCCAAGTCAGACCATCTGGCTTGTATGAGGTCCATAGTAGAGTGTATCTAACTGGGACAGTGGAGGGACTGTCCCAATTTATTTCCAGTTTGTTGTATGCCGCTTTATGGTCTTGCTAGAAACATTAAAATGTTCTGCAGCCATTTCTGCACATTTGCTGTATGACAACCGTGGGAATGCTTGGTGAGTTTTATTAATAAAAGACTGGTATTCAGCCCACCTTGCTACCTTTTCTTTTTGGGTACCATGAATAGCCTCGTGTCCCTTTTTTGCTGCGTTTTTAATCTTACGGCTCCTTTCGATTTCTGGTACGAAGCCTGAAAATTTTGTCTTTTCAGAGGCGCGTATAAGTCCGGCATATACGAATGCTAACTCTTCCGGTTCAGGATCATTCGGCATCGTGCAGCGAACAACAATCGCTCTTTTTAATACTCTAAGTGACCATCGTGCTTGGAGTGGTATATCTTTCCGATTATAATGTTTATACAATTCAGCAAAGAAGCCATCTCGCATAGTGCCATCGTGCAGATACTCGGAAAAGTTACTTAATCCGTGGTCAACTAATGTTTCTAGCGCTTGTTTCTCAAGATACTCAACTACTAGTTCCATTCTGTCGAGATTGTTACTCATATCTCAATGCCCTAATTTTTATTACTTCACCTTTGTTTGCGGCTAAATACTGAACCCACATATCCATCAGTTTCCTACGTTTCTCGAACAGATCAGATCTCTGGTAGGCTCTTTCAGCTTCGTTTCCAACGACATGGGCCAGGGCAAACTCGCATACCTCACGGGGAATATTGGTTTGTTCAGCTGCCCACACACGGAAGGACGATCTGAAACCGTGAGGAACACACTTAATTTTATTGTCGCGTACAAGTTTTGACAGAGTTGAGTCGGAAAGAGGTTTGTTTTCCATATTGCCAGGGAAGATATAGCCAGATTCTGTATTGATCTTTTTGGCTTCAGTCAGTATCTCAAGACACCTTTGGGAAAGAGGAACGCGATGGGGCTTGCGCTGCTTCATCCGCTCTGCGGGTATAGTCCAGACTGCCGTGTCCATATCCACCTCATTCCATTTGCCTAGCCTGACTTCTCCTGAACGTAGTGCGGTCAATATCAGCATTTCTAGAGCTAGCTTTGCAGATAGGCTTGCTTCACTATCGCGGATAGTTTGGATTGCGCCCGATACCTCCGGATAGGGGAGAGACCTCTGGTTTTTAACCACCCTGTTTGGTTTGGGTAGGGCGCTAGTTATCGTCAGTGAGGGATCGTCTATTCGCCACCCCTTGGCAATGCCGTACTTCATTACAGAACTAATCCGTTGTTTTACTCGGGAAGCGGTCTCTATTTTACTAGTCCATATAGGAAGCAGTACCTCAAGAACGTCCTCGGAGGTGATTTTGTCCATCTTCTTGCTGCCAATTCGTGGAAATACGTACGTGGTTAGGGTGCTAATCCACTGTTTGGCGTGTTTTGGATTACTCCAGGTGGGCAGGCTATTTTCATAAACTGTGTTAGCAGCCTGTTCGAATGTCATCACCTCAGTGATTTTCCTCTTGTCGGCCAGCGGATCACCACCTGCACGAGCTACTTTGCGGTTATGCTCAGCTTGGTCTCGCGCTTCTTTCAGAGATACGAGGCGCAGAGAGCCTAACCCTAGGTCTCTACGCTTCCCATCAATGACAATGCGTTGAATCCACCGTTTTGAACCGTTCTTATCTACTTTTAGATGCAACCCATTACCATCGGCATAGAAACCGGGTTCAGTTATATTTTTGACTGCCTGAACTGTGAGAGCTTTATATGGATGTCTACCCATGAAAATCCTCCGCTGTACTTGGGGTTTCTTGGCGCCCAACATTTAGACCAACATAAAATGTTGGTTTTTACTATATATCATTGGATTTCGCTGGACAACTGGCATCTAATAACCTTCTGTATTTAATAGACAATTAAAGCTTTATTGGACTAGATTGGATTATTAGTCAGATGACACCCTCTCCGCCATATTTACGCCTATCTATTTGTTTTTAAATAAATAAAATGGATTGGCTCTGGTGAAACCAACGTTTCACCCAACAAAAACTACACCATAGAGCTGACAAGGAAGTCATCACGCTCATTTTCGGTATCCTCGATTTTATAGTTCTTTCCATTAAGTTTTACGCTATCACTGCTAGACGCCATATACATCGATGACAGCGCGTTTGGAAAGGTAAGCCATTACCCACAAGACAAGTCGAATATGGCTGATACCAGCATTCTGCGACTTAGCTATGATAGTGAGTAATATTAATCGGTAAGGAGACCGTAATGCTTGTACTCACACGTAAAATTGGCGAATCACTCATAATCCAAACCTCAACGGGCGAAGAAATCGAAGTTGTTCTGTTGAGCACTAAGGGGAATCAAGCGCAATTAGGTACAGTAGCCGCGAGTGATGTAACGGTGCTCAGGGAAGAAGTATTAGAGCAATTACGATATAGGATATAGTGTCTGTTATCGACCCAAAGCGGACATTTATGTAATCTATTATAGTTTTGCAAACAAGGTAACTACATGGAATACGTAGCATCCACACATGGTAATTATAAATTTGTCTTCCCACGGATCACCGTTATTCTTGGTGCTAATGGATCGGGTAAATCTACATTGTTGAGAGCCATAAAGGATGCTCACCCAAGTGTTTACGTGGAAGGTGGGAGGACGATTGCAATAAGTGACGTAGTTCAACTTACAAGACAAAACTTTAATCAGTATCAAAACCTAGACCAGACATTAACGCAATATAGGGGGAAAAGAAGAAGCAAACTTGTTGACCGCATTTTTGATGCAATCATGGTGCTAATACAGCAAGAGCAGGCTCTAAAAGATGCGCATTCAGACGCAGTAGTTGCATGGGAAAAGCGGGGGCGAACTGGGGAGATACCAAAGAGATCTCAACCACCACTTGAGAAGTTATTTGAGCAGTACAACGAGGTATTTCCACACATCCATATCTCTTACAACAAATCCAATGGACGAGTGACTGTTGTTAATGACAATGCGGCTGAACCATATGGTCCTTCTGAACTATCAGATGGCGAGAAACAAGTATTCTCTCTAATGGCAGACATGCTGCAGTTGGAAGATGAGTACAACGTTGTCGTTGTTGACGAACCAGAACTAAACCTACATCCAGAACTTGCCGAGCGTCTATGGACGTTGCTCGAATCAGAATACCAAGAAAAACATTTTATTTATGCCACACATAGCATTCAGTTTGCACTTAGATCTAACGTGGATGCGTTATATGTCATTACTTCAGACCCGACGAAGATAAGCAAAATAGACAATCTGACTGATATGCCGCGCGTCGAGCTAGAGCAATTTCTTGGTGGTGTTCCTGGAATATTAAATGCAGGCAAGGTTGTTGTAACTGAGGGACATGAGAAGTCATTCGATTCAATTTTCTACAGATGGCTGATAAATGACAGCAAGGTAGAAATATTTCCTTGCGGAAACTGTAATGATGTAAAGCAAGTAATTTCGAAACAAGGTCTCTGGAATCAGGTATCTAGCGACATCATACTCACCGGCGCAATTGATAGCGATTTTCGTAGCGAGGATGAATTGTCTAGTATCATTACAGACCATGTCGTGAGGTTGTCGTTACACGAAGCGGAATCTTACCTTTGTCTGCCAGATGTGTTGGTTGCAGCTGCAGATAAGATAGGTTCACAAGACAACCCTTTAACAACTGGTGAGATAGAAAACAAAATATTTGAAGAGTTGCAACGGCAAAGATTACCTATCGCACTGAAGAGAAGCTTCTCCGGCTCAGCGATCACGGTAAGAATATCGTTGGAAAAGTCAGTTTTGGCAACCGTTACAACAAAAGATGAAGCAATGGGTCACATAAGGGGTAAATCAGCAGAAGAAGTTAGTAAGGCGGTTGAGGCAATGGATAAAGGGGAATTCGAAGCACGGTTGGATCAAGAGTTGATAATAATTGATAGATCAATTGAAGGGAGAGATGTTATGGCAGCACTAAGAATCCTGCCAGGAAAAGAATTGCTCTCTAAATTGGCGCCTCGTGCTGGATGCAAAAATGGAACGGATCTTATGAGATCAGTCAAACGTAACCTCAATCTTGACTCATTTCCGATAGTGAGCGAATTGGCGGGTAAAATTAAAGCAAGTATTGCCCAACAAGAAGGTCCAGAGGACGCTACTTAGTAGAACCACTGAACATACTCGTTAGTTTCCGAAAGACCGCTATTGGCCGAAGGCAGACATAACAAGAAAAATGAGGCCAGGATCGGTATAGTGACTGTTAACGACGCTGAACTCAACCGTTAGGTGCTATGGATCTTTTTATAAAAACAGTTTCTCTTGAAGATGTAGATCTCGATGAGCTTAGGCTACTTATTGAAGAAATAATGCCAGAAGCAAACCAGTGTTACTACAATGCCAGAAATTTAACATTAAGGTCAAATGGGAAATATAGTTACTATGAAGGTGCTATTTGGCAAGGATCAGCAAATACCCCACATGCATGGAATATGCTTGGTGATGCAATAGTTGATATAACACCTGATATTTCGGGTAATAATTTTTGCTTAGGCGAATTACGAGATGCTTGGCGATATGCAGGAATGGAATTTCCACTTGAAGTAGTTAAACAAAAGGACAATGAAGTAGGAGGAGTCAAAGGTAAAGAGTTTGGTCACAATACCAATGAATCGTCACTAACTTTGATGAATAGTGAGCAACGCAAAGAAGCAATGACTGCTGTTTTAGACGAGTGGATGAGGAGTAAATTTAAAAAGTGATAACAGCACCTAACAAGGCGCTCAAATCGTTCGTTATCACTCACTTGGGATGGCGCAAAAATATGCGTGGTCATTTAATTCAACAGTTATGAGTAAAAAAATCTGATGAGCCTATTTCCACCTACAGCTATTGATTTGATAAAGAAAAGTGCATATTGGGCTGATAGAACCATAAGATCAGAGTTACATTTAGGTTATATTTCTGATGAGAATGATTACACATCAAATTTTACTGCGGAATTTCGTCGGCAAATTAATACAAAAGCTATGAGCGGGGTCACAGCCACTTCTTATAAAATCAACGGATGCATGGAAAGGAAAACAGGTACAGATGCATGTGTTATTTTGGCTAATGACACGGAAGCAAAAATGTGTCTTTTTGAGGCAAAATTACCGAGATTATCTAAAAAGAAAAATGCTTGGGATAGTCTTCAAAAATCCACCAATGAATCACATTTTTCAAATCAAATAAAAAGACAACATAGATACAAAAGCTTTCTTACCATCTGGGAAATGTTCTATTGTGACGAGGACTTTAAAAAACAGAAAAGTCCATTTTTAGATTACACATCAACATGCCTTCTCCATGAAGATGCTTATAACTATGATTTAAGTCGTTCTGACAAGAATAAAAAATGGAGTGATTCTGAGCTTATAGATTTACATAATCATTCCACGATTTTTCAAATAGATGATTTAATTGAATCAATATGTTTTTGTACAATTGGGCACCCTGTGAAAACAGGTAAAGTTAATAGCCTATTGTCAGAACTAGAACGTACAGTAAATGTAACCTCAATCAATTACACTGAAAACCATGAAAACGCATATTAAATCGTTCAAGTTTACCTCCGCTTAGCGCGGCCACTTAACTCGAGCGTTATTGAATGTCCGCTTTTGGCCGAAGGCAGACAGAATAAGAAAAATACGGCCAAAATGAGTATAGTGACTGTTAGCGACCCAAAGCGGTCATTCGAAAATGGGTGCTGCTTAACTGTTAGAGTGAAAGAAATATGAATGCGGAATTAGAAGAGTATATAAGTAAGCAGAAAGAGATCGTCATATCTTCATATGAGCACGGAAAGTCATATTCAAATATTATTATCTTTGGTGGCTACGCGGGTTTGTTTACTATATGGGGTTTTACTAAAGATAATATTGAGAAGTGGCAGTCATTAACAGTGGGGATTTTAGCCATTATTTCAATTGTTATTTTTGTAATATTTGAACTTGCTTCCGCATGGTTAAGAGGGAGTCAGGTTAAAAAATTAATGGCGCAACTCGAAGAAGCAGAAAAAATGGATCATTTCCCTGAAGAATACGGGAAGAAGGAACGTGAACATTCGGCAAAATTTCTAATTGTATGGCCTTATTTCTTCTTTGGGTCGGTTTTAACAGGTATAGGTGCAGGAATTATACTTCTCTACTCATTTATCATAAATTTAGTAAATGTATAAGCACTCTAATAAATCGCTCAGCATGGACTCGCTAAAGCGCGCCCGCCAGCTCAACCATTATGCATACAAATAAGGATTCCATGTGGCTGATCGTAACAAATTCGGACTAACACGAAATATCCCTAGTGCTATAAGAAGAGAAGTGCGTCAGCGCTGTGGTTTCGGGTGTGTGATTTGCGGTTTGAGTTTATATGACTATGAGCATTTCGAGCCTGATTTTAAAGACGCAGAAAAACACAATCCAAATGGAATAACTCTTCTTTGTATGCAATGTAACCAAAAGCGAAATCGTAAAGTGTTGTCCGTTGAAACGGTTAGTACAGCGAATGCCAACCCTAAATGTTTACAACAAGGGTTTGCTAACGAAGCATTCGATTTTGGAAGCAAATCTATTAAAGTTAAATTCGCAGGTGTTACTTTTACTCGTTGTGACCATTTAATAGTGGTTGCAGGTATACCAGTACTATCAATTAAAGACCCAGAACTGGAGCATGAACCATATATTTTATCAGGAAGATTCTGTGACCATGCGGGTAAAGCAACTCTGGAAATTGAAGAGAATGTTTGGTCTGTAGGTGCAGGCTGTTGGGATGTGGAATGTGAAGGACCGAAAATCACAATTAGAAAAGGTTCCGGAGATATTGTTTTAGTACTCAAATCAGAACCACCAGATAAATTAGTTATTGAGCGTATTAATATGAAATTTGAAGGAGTTTATTTCAAAGGTGACAAAGATAAATTGGAGGTGTCATTTGATAACGTACATTGGTCTACATGGCAGGGGGTGAGCGTGTCTGGCTGCCACATAGGTATGTCATTTAATAATGCATAACAATACGTCCGTGTGTGACGTCACGCAAATATGCGGCTCTCGTCTAGTAGCTTAGGCGTTAGCACTCAAAGGAGAAAGGTTTGCATCAAGAGGAAGCACAAGCATTCGTATTAGGAATACCATGGTCTCTAATTTGTATATTTATTTATAACTATATTTCCAACAAGGTGGATTACAAAGATCAAAGTTACTTTGGTGCAGTTCTTCTTGCGCCGATAGGGTTCTCACTATTTCTAAGTGTTGTGGGGTCATGGGTATACATTTACAAAATAAATTCTGGAGCGGATTACGGCGCATCACCTTTCGATGACTGGGTATCGATTATCTTCCCTTGGTTTACATATGTTTTCTCATCTTTATCTACAACTTGTATGCTCTGGGGGGGATGGAAACTATATAGCCGTTATGGTCGCACAGGTTGCTAAAGTGCGAATTACGGCGCCTTCAGCGCCGGTTATTCGGGCTTTATTAAATGTCCACTTTAGCCGAAGGCAGACATAACAAGAAAAATAAGACTAAACTGCGTTTAGTGACTGTTAACGACCCAAAGCGGACGTTTTTAAAAGGGTACTAACCCTTTAATTAAGACTGATATATCAAATGGTGGCCAGTTGATTTGTCTTAAAGTTATATTCAGTTTGTCCGATTATATAAATAATCAACGGCCTCACGCAAAAGGAGTAAGCAAATGAAGTTATCGGTAATGGCGTTATTAATCTCTTTTTCCTCACTAATATTGATAGCTTGCGGGCCACCGCCTCCACCTCCTCTCAAACCGTTAATATTGGAAGGAACACCGTCAGCAGCAACTGGCATTAAAAATATTCGAATTGGCGATACGGATTGGGATGTAACCTTCCACGAAGGTAGTTATGACAGTCTTTATAGTTATACGCCTCCTGTAGATGACCATGAAGCAACGCAAAAGATTTTTGATGCATTTAACAAATTAAACGTTACTGGTCTAAGTAGTGATAAAGGGACTTGTGGGCTAGAAAATATTAATGAAGTTTATAGATGTCATGTGGTAGTCCCTCGCGAGATAGTTCTTACTCAAATGCAAGGCAGTAGTGTCGATTTAACTAAATCTGGATGGGATACTAAGAAATACCATCTTATGTTACGCGATAAAGATACGACCAATGAGGTGTTTTATGTTTTCTACGCAAAGTTTAAATGAGCTAGATACAATTCACATACATAATGTTGAGTTAGATTTATGCCCTAGTTGTAACGGCCTAGCTTTGGTATTAAGTTAAAACAATTCGAGTCGGGCAATGTTATCTTTAAGTTAGCATAATGCCCTAACAAGGCGCTCGTTCGGACGCAAACTACGCTGCGCTTCGTTTGCACCGCACAGCTTGGTCGTTATTGAACGTCTGCTTTTGGTAAATCTAAGCTTAATGAGTGTATTTTCAAAACGGCTGCTTCCGCTGAAAAGCAGACCTTCACGATGATAACAACAATGACTGCTATTGGCCGATGGAAGACATAACAAGAAAAATACGGCTAGGATGGGTATAGTGACTGTTATCGACCCATAGCGGACATTTAAGCTATGAACAAAGCAGGCAAGGATGCTAACTATTTCATGTCAGGAACGAGGGGCGCTTTCCACCAGAGTCAATATCCTAAATTTCTTCATGTATAACCCCATTTGCGTATAGATAGATTGGGCATTGGAGAAGACATACTTAGGAATAATGCAATGACTTATTTTTCATGCCTTGTTTGATAATTAAACAACAACCTATAGAAAAATGTTGTGGCTAGTAAATTAGTGGGCGCGTGCGGTACCCGCGTATTCTAGCTCTAGGAGGACCCATTTCTTTTTTTATATTATTTAGAAAGCACCGAGATAATGTAGTATGTGGTCATATATTTCTATGAGCATCAGTTACGCAATTCATAAGTACATGGTAGATTCTAAGAAGGTGTACGACTATCGGGTAACTAATAGTGTTTTTTCTATGCTGACTCACACGATAATCGTGTTTATTACTAATTACACAATTGTGATTGACACCTCATTCACACGGCATTCGTACCGGAGTTACCCGGTAATCGGGGAGGTGGGTCTAATTTCCACATATTGAGGGGCCTAGGGTTGGGTGCAAGATCTAGTTTGCCTTTACACTCATCAATACCTCTCCATGTTACGGCAAATAGATTTGCTTTATTTCTGTTGCCTTGTCTTGTTCTAATTATCCACCCCTTTGATTCCAGCTCACTCATGGCCCTAAAGAGGGTGTCTTTTGATCTCCACCCGCGTTTCTTCATAGGAGTCCAAGAACAGCATAGGTCGCCATTGTTTTTACCTTTAAATTGCGAAAATAAATCGATTAATAGCTTAACGGAAATTGCACTCAGTTTACAAAACTCGTCGCTGTTTACGATATTGTGAGGAAGGGAGATAAAGGATCCACTTTCTCTTCTACCTTTTGATTTAACTCTATCTCGTGCCATAATTCACCTATTGAATGAACCTGCCAAATCATTCTTTACCCGCTTAGGATTAGCCTCTAGGCGGGTTTTGTATTTCAGGGGTTAGATATTCATGGTACTTCTCCACTTGCCTTATTAATTAATTCTCGTATGTCTTCCACACGCCAGGCAGTAGTACGCGGGCCTAATTTAACTGGCTGAGGATAACGACCTTCTTTAATGCCTGCCCACCAGGAAGATTTACTTACAGGAAAAACTTTCAGTACGTCAGGTAGTCGTATATAGCCGACGATTGGGAGTGAATCGTGCATGTTTTTACCTCATTTGTTTTGAATCCAAGTCAGACCATCTGGCTTGTATGAGGTCCATAGTAGAGTGTATCTAACTGGGACAGTGGAGGGACTGTCCCAATTTATTTCCAGTTTGTTGTATGCCGCTTTATGGTCTTGCTAGAAACATTAAAATGTTCTGCAGCCATTTCTGCACATTTGCTGTATGACAACCGTGGGAATGCTTGGTGAGTTTTATTAATAAAAGACTGGTATTCAGCCCACCTTGCTACCTTTTCTTTTTGGGTACCATGAATAGCCTCGTGTCCCTTTTTTGCTGCGTTTTTAATCTTACGGCTCCTTTCGATTTCTGGTACGAAGCCTGAAAATTTTGTCTTTTCAGAGGCGCGTATAAGTCCGGCATATACGAATGCTAACTCTTCCGGTTCAGGATCATTCGGCATCGTGCAGCGAACAACAATCGCTCTTTTTAATACTCTAAGTGACCATCGTGCTTGGAGTGGTATATCTTTCCGATTATAATGTTTATACAATTCAGCAAAGAAGCCATCTCGCATAGTGCCATCGTGCAGATACTCGGAAAAGTTACTTAATCCGTGGTCAACTAATGTTTCTAGCGCTTGTTTCTCAAGATACTCAACTACTAGTTCCATTCTGTCGAGATTGTTACTCATATCTCAATGCCCTAATTTTTATTACTTCACCTTTGTTTGCGGCTAAATACTGAACCCACATATCCATCAGTTTCCTACGTTTCTCGAACAGATCAGATCTCTGGTAGGCTCTTTCAGCTTCGTTTCCAACGACATGGGCCAGGGCAAACTCGCATACCTCACGGGGAATATTGGTTTGTTCAGCTGCCCACACACGGAAGGACGATCTGAAACCGTGAGGAACACACTTAATTTTATTGTCGCGTACAAGTTTTGACAGAGTTGAGTCGGAAAGAGGTTTGTTTTCCATATTGCCAGGGAAGATATAGCCAGATTCTGTATTGATCTTTTTGGCTTCAGTCAGTATCTCAAGACACCTTTGGGAAAGAGGAACGCGATGGGGCTTGCGCTGCTTCATCCGCTCTGCGGGGATAGTCCAGACTGCCGTGTCCATATCCACCTCATTCCATTTGCCTAGCCTGACTTCTCCTGAACGTAG
>Ga0316207_10002317_pt1 | contig 19887 bp, 20 predicted proteins | sample 6weekpyrite_MG_FD_204943 | JGI IMG/M metagenome (GOLD analysis project Ga0316207, IMG submission 204943) | Microbial mat bacterial communities from mineral coupon in-situ incubated in ocean water Damariscotta River, Maine, United States -... | ecosystem: Environmental > Aquatic > Marine >...
TGTTCTAAGACACAATATTCAACTTCCCAATCGTCAGAGAACTTGTGTTCAACGCATTTTTTCTGACGGTTCCAGTTAAGATTCACCTCATCCTGATTCACGTCATAAAGCTCATCTTCAAGCCATTTTTTTTTTAAGTTTAGACTTTATTCAATAAAATTCATTTAACACCCTTTTTTAAATTAAATAAATGAATTTTCAATATTTTCATATTTTAGTGAAAAAAAGTGACTTACTTTTAACGAGCGAATCATCACGAGTCTACCCTGCCCTTGATAAGCAAGGTCTACCAAAGACTTTCTTCTTAGACTAGCGGTAGATGTAGGCGCAGTAGTACCCTTTTTTATCAACATCATCGGTCATATCGAAACGTGCACCAACATGTTCTGCCCAATGTTCTAAGACGCAATATTCGACTTCCCAGTCATCTGAGAATCTGTGTTCAACACATTTTCGCTGACGGTTCCAGTTTAAACTAGTCTCATCTTGATTTAGATCGTGAAGCTCATCTTCTAGCCATTTAAGATCGATTAGCTTCTGTGGATAACCGCTTAATTGTTCAACAACTACTTTCTGCATGATAACTCCTTCTTATAACTTAAAGGACTTTTAGCAAAAGATGTGCCACGTTTTAAGACTTGCAAAATTAAAAATTACTTTTTCACCGCATTTACAGCCTCATGTTGACCCATAGAAATGTGATTTTAACTGAGCCGGAATATTATTAAGTTCTACATCCATTGTCATTATTCACAATAATTAGAGTTTTGTTCTAAACTTCCATATCATGCTTGAATACGCCAAACACCTGGTATGTCCCCTATATTATAGACACAAACTTAGTTAGTTGACACCGCTTTCTTTCAGACTTCTTCATTATACCTTTTACAGATTTTGACAATTTTCATCCATATGATTTTGAACTGGCTAAACAATATAGGTTATCTATTCGTAAATTTTTTCCAATGCAAAAAAACCTACTATGACAATGATGATTAGCATGAAGAGCATTGCAAATTCCCAGCGGACTAAAGTTGATTCAATCTGTCCTATCTTTGTTAGAAAAGCTGTTTGTATTACGTTCATTCGTGCCTTTGTTTGATGCTGTATTGTAGTGTAATTCTTACCAAAACTATTCAGTTGTTTTACTCCATTTTGCAATATCTTCAAGGTAGATTCAAACACTACAAGTAGATCACCTGCGGAAATGGGTTTTATGATATGAAATATACGGACTTTGTATACGGCGATACTTATAATAAGACTTAAGAGAAGTGGCCATAGGCTTGCAAACAGTTGGTTGTTTAGGGCGTATTCAAATGAATAACCCACTAAGATAGGAGTTAGAACTATGATAAGAAGTAATACTATCCATGGCCAGACAAGACCATAGGTAGGTATGGAACCATAAGGTTTTGCAGATGGACGCAGTAGATATAGCAGTCGTGCCATCAGCAGTGCCGTAGCTACTGCACTGATTGATAATAATAGTGGCAATAAGGTTTCCCATGGTGCAGGAGAATGAAGGGCATAGCTTTTAGCTAGATGTTTGGCTATGACACCGCTGGTTAATGGTGCACCTGAAAGTGCTAGTGCAGGAAGCCAAAGACCTAGCCAGATCCTGCGACGATCTCTATGCTGTTTGCTTCCACAAAGATCTGCGCCCAGAAAAAGCGCACCTTTACTAAGACCATGGTGCAGGGCATAAAATGCAATCCCTGGAAGTATAAGAGGCCACATCTGCGGAGCAAGTATTCCTAAACCCAATAGTATTGTTATGACACCCATCTGGCTAATACTTGAATAAGCGAGAATGGTTTTGGGATCGCGCTGGGTCAACCCAATTCCCACACCGTAAAAAGCTGCAGCAAGTCCCAAGATGATTATTCCCGTACCCCAATCCGGCAGGGCTGTTTCTCCCAGTGGCAAAAAACGCAGCCAACCAAGAATTCCTGCGTTTATCATAGTGCCGGAAAGTACAGCACTCGCCGGTGCCGGTGCCGCTGAATATGCTAGTGGCAACCATACATGCAGTCCAAGAATACCCACCTTGATACCAAAGCCGATTAAGGTAAGAAAAATAATCACATTATGGTTGGGAGATTGTATTACGCTCTCTCGGATGACTGAAAACATTGTGCTCTCAGCAGTCTGAGTTGCCATGAGTAGTGCTGCAAATAACATGACTTCACCAAGTAAGACTAAGGCGATATAGACCACTCCTGCCCTAACAGCGATAGCGCTTTTTTTAAACACGACCAAACCGTATGAAGAAAAGCTCATCAGTGCAAAACCAAAATAGAAACTGAGTGGATCCTGTGCCAGTATCAAAATGAAATTACCAGCCATAGCCAGTAGGAAATAGCGATAAAAGCGTACTTGCTTTTGTGTTTGATTAAAATAGCTTCTCGCATAGACACCTGATACACTCCATAACAGTGCTGCTAACAACATAAATGTTTTTCCTGTGGTATCTAAGGCGTAGGTGCCACCAAGCAGTAACCACGGAAGTTCAACTTGTGTTACAGTATTAGGAGCAACTGCAATAACTACCAAGGCCGGTAGTGCCGTCCACGGTATAAGGTAAAGTAGTTGGGTGTGGAACTTTTTAAATGTCAGCATGAGTACCAAGAACAGTGGCCACAGGACACTTGTTAACAGTAGCAGGTTAAATGGAGTTGCAGTCATTTAATAAAACTCCCGTCTTGAAATCAATTTAACCCACTCTAAGGGACTATAAGGTGATGCTGCTAAGAGACCAAACCCCAGTGCTAGCAGAGCAGTGATTAATGGTGGTATTAACAGCATCAAAGAGGTTTCATTGGGGCCAAGATCATGTTCATCTGGCCATTTGTCGGGGGTGGGCAAGAACCATGCACGATATAAAATAGGTAGGAAGTAGCCTGCGTTCAAAAGAGAACTACCAATAAGGATTAAAATCACCCACTCTTGATCGGCTTCGAGTGCTCCCAGCCCAAGGTACCATTTGCTGACAAACCCAGCAATCGGTGGTATACCTATCATGCCAAGTGCACCGATGGTGAAAGCGGTCATTGTGAGTGGCATACGCCGACCAACACCGTTCATCTCACTTATCTTATGAATACCAAGAGTCTCTGCCAGGTTGCCTGCACAAAAAAATAGAGTGATTTTCATTACTCCTTGGTGAACCAGATGCACCACACCGCCTATGGTTGCAATGGGACCAACAATAGCTACGCCTAGTATAATGTAGGAGACTTGACTTACTGTTGAATATGCCAGTCTTCGTTTCAGGTCGTCTTGGAACAAAGCCATTACAGAACCATAGATTATGGTTATTGCGGCTAACACTGCTAATGGCTGAGTTAGACCTAAAAGTGCTGCTTTCTCCACACCAAAGACTTCGTAGATCACTCGAACAATGCCAAATGCACCTGCTTTTACCACTGCCACTGCATGAAGCAGTGCACTGACCGGTGCGGGGGCGATCATAGCACGAGGAAGCCATCCGTGAAGGGGAACAAGTGCCGCTTTGACTCCAAACCCAGCAATGAGTAAGATAAAAATACTCACAAGCGCAAAATAATGTTCTTCGCCTACATCATCTATAAAACCCCTTGGTGTAAACTCTAAAGTGCCTGTTAATGTATAAAGCCATACGGTACCAAGCAGTAGCAGAGTACCGCCAAAAATTGTATACAAAAGGTAGGTTTGTCCAGCAAGACGGGCTTCTTCTGTCCCACGGTGTACGATTAAGGGGTATGCAACAAGGGTTAACATTTCATAAAAGATTAAAAAAGTGATGAGATTGCCTGAAAAGGATACCCCTATAGTGGCAGTGATACACAGACTGAAAAAACCGAAGAATCGACTCCGGTGAGGCGAACCTTCCAAATATCCGATGGCATAGACGGTTGTCAGCAGCCACAAGACGCTTGAGAGTGCTGCAAAAAGCAAGGCTAATGGACCGGCACGCAGAACCATATCTAGATCTGGCAGCAATGACAAGCGTGTTTCGTAATGATGTCCTTGGTAGACACCAATAAACATAAAGACAACCAATGCAAGCGTTACAAAAACACCGATGAGGTTCAGTGTAATACGTAAACCTCGCCTCTCTTCTGCGAGTGCAAAAATCATAAGAGCCGGCAGAAATGAACTCATGATTACAAAAAAAGGAATCAAAGTATCCCAATTCATGGTTTAACTCCATTGAGCTCAAAGGGATAACCAATTCCAACTACAGACAAGATCGAAGAGGAGAAAAACCCCAAAAGGATTGCTGCAAATGCCAGCAGTAGTGCCGCCCATTCCATATGTGCGGGAATAGGCCTAGAATCATGAGGGAGGGATGATTGAGTAAAAGCATGACTGACAACTTTAAAGATATAAGCGGCTGTTAGTAAGCTTCCAATTAAGAGAATTGCGACAAATCCCCATTGCTCTTGTACTAATGCAGCTTCAAGAAGAAACCATTTGCCGATAAAACCTCCACTTGGGGGCAATCCTATGATACTAACACCAGCGAGAGCAAATGCAGTCGTAGTAATGGGCAGATGTTGTGCGATACGGTCAAGATTCATAATTCGGTCGTGACCACCAAAGTACAGTATATTCCCTGAGACAAGAAACATAGCACTTTTTGCCAAAGCATGGGTGAAGGCTAGATAAACAACCGCATTCCATGCCACAACCGCACCACTCATTGCAAGCGAAAAAGCCAAAAAGAGGTATCCTATCTGCGCTACGGTTGAATAGGCTATCAATAATTTGAGTCGAGTTTGTCTTAAAGCTTGAAAAGAACCCCATAGAACAGCTATAGCACCCAACAGTCCAAACATATTTTCAACAGCTCCCTCACTCAATGGACCAAATATAGTCAACCAGAGACGCAAAAAGATATAGAAAGAGGATTTGACTATCAATGCGGATAAAATAGCACTGACGGGAGCAGGAGCACTGGCGTGGGCAGAAGGAAGCCAAAAGTGAAGTGGAAAAAGGGCTGTCTTCAGTAGTAGTCCAGCACTTATAAGTGTTAATGCCGCCCAAAGTATTGGTGTCGATTCACAACGCTCTGAGAGTGTGGCAATATCAACACTTCCAAATCCATGATAAAGCAATACAACGCCAAGGAGATACAGCAGCGAGCCCAGAAGCGTTGCAAGCAGATAGCGCATAGCTGCAGAATATGCTTCTCGGCTTTTTCCAAAAGCAGTCAAGGAAACAGCTGCCAGACCAATTAACTCGAGTGTTACATAATAATTAAAGATATCCGCTGATAGGAATAGCGCATTTAACGCGGCGATGACAAAGAGCCAAAGCGGCCAAAATCGAGGTGATTGTTCTGCAGAAAAATAGCCTGTAGCATAGACACTGACACCCAAACCTACCAAAGCAGTCATCAAAAGCATCAGAAGGCTTAATCCATCTGCATATAGATCAATACCTAATGGAGAACCCCATCCACCAATGGCGTGATGATAAACGCCGTGTTCAATAATCGAGAATGCCAGAAAAGTAACGGATATAAGTACAAAAGATACCGTCACTAGCCCTACCTTATTACTCTGTGTTGGCCAGAGAAAACTAATAATAGCGCCCGTCAATGGAAATAAGATCAAAAGAATAGCCCAGGGGAGTGTTATGACAAACTGCATCATCAGGTTATACCTCTTCCTCATCATATAGTTCGGCTTTACCTGTCATTTCGAGTACTTTTAACATTAATACCAGGGCTAATGCTGTAGCCGATACAGTAACTACGATACCGGTAATCACCATGGCATGAGGAACCGGGTCTGGTGAGGAATACCCACTGCGCATTGCAAGGGATATTAATACTAAAAATACTCCGCAACCCATTATGTTCAGTGCTAGAATTTTCCGTAATAAATTAACATGAATGATCAAGGTATAGAGTCCGATAAAAAAAAGTCCAACACCTGTCAAAGCATACATGAAAAGCATATTTATTGTTTCTCTTTCTGTTTTGCGTATATGCCAAAGAACAATAAAGCCAGTGTCAGGCCTATGGAAATAGTGGCTATGCTTTCAAGTATAAAGATAATGGTGTCGGCCTGAGCAAGAGGATATTTCAAAAGTTCTCCTGTTACTAGAAGGGTAAATAGCGCAATACTAGTAAATAGAGCTGTACTTGCAACTAGAGTAAAATGTAGATATAGGCCTTGGAAAGCTAAAAAAGGCTGTCGTCCGGATAACAAAAGTAGTACTAAGGCTGCTCCAAGTACTGATCCTGCTTGAAAAGCACCGCCTGGAGCATGGGCACCAACCCATAGAAGATAAGCTGAGAATAATATTAAAAATGGCACCAAAAGTCCACTCAAAGTATCCAATACAGGATTTCTAATATCGGTAATAGGTTCAATAGGGACCTCCTTAATAGACCAAACACCCAGCATAGCAACCAAGAGCACAACCATCTCTAAGAAAGTATCGTAAGCACGGAAATTCAGCAGTACAGCCGTAACAGGGTTACTGACGCCACTTGTAGCAACATTATGTGCTACAAGTTCCTGAAGGTTTACTGCCGACTTGGGCAATGTTAAAATAACATATCCGAGTGCTGCTGCAAGTAATGATAATAATACAATTAGTAGCAAACGGGTCATTCGTTTTATACCTTTCTTTTTATCAACAATCATTGATTTTTTTGTCGCTTATCTACGATGTTGTCAGAATCAGTTTTATCTATACTGCTTAAGGTCTGGTACTTTGCCAAAGCAGCTAAAAGTAGGGCACCGGTTAAACCAGCACCGATGGCTGCTTCGGCCATAGCAACATCAAGTGCATTGAGCCGTCCCCAAACCAGCGCCATGAGCAATCCAAAGGCAATAAACAGAACAATAGCTCTAAAGAGATCACTGCTTGTCAGTGACTGCCATGCAACAAGTAATAAAACTATGCATAATAAGCCATCAAAAAGGTGAGTTACTATTTCCATAAACGGGCTCCTTTTTGCAATGCACTTTTAGCAATTAGATGTGCCGCACTCGATCCAGAAATAAGTACCAGAAGCCAAATCAACAGTAACTTGGCCACTTCGATCAATGAATCTGCCTGCAGAGAAAGACCAAGAACTATTAAACCCAATCCAACATTGTCAGCCTTTGTCAATGCATGAAGACGCGTGTATACATCAGGAAAACGAAGAAGTCCTAGGGTACCTGCTAAGAAGAAAAAAGCACCTAGTACAAGTAGGAGTGAAGATGCATACTCAATTAGTGTCATAATCGTCTGTCTCTTTTGTCCAGGATTGGCGCACGAAAGCTACTGCCGTAATAGCAGCCAATAGAGCGAAAATCAGTGCCACGTCAAGTAAACTTGAATGGCTTGATGCTTGAGCTAGCAACAGCAGTATCGCTACTGCTGTTGTACCAAACAATTGTGCTGCTAGCATCCTATCGGTGGCAGTTGGACCGCGTAGGACGCGCCACATTCCTGCAACAAGGTTGAGCAATAAAAAAAGAGCTAGTGCAAGATGAAAAGTCTGCATAGTAAGCTATTCCCTTAAAGTAACAGGTGATATGAAGTTAGGTAGTTCAATTACAAGTACTGAACAATTAATCTGATTTAAAATGTTTTCAGTTATATCGCCGATATTGTTCTTTGTAAATATTATAGAACGTTCCAATACGATTTTGTTGTCCTCTTCAAGCTCCACTGCACATAAAATATCTTTAAATCGTTGCATTGTTTTTAACTTCATCATCAGTTTTTTGAGGCAGAGCAAATATCTTTTCCAGATGTTGTTCTATCTCAATAAGTTGGGTGTTAAAATTATTTTGAATATCTAGTACGTGGATAGTTAAGACATTATGTTCCAGTTGTGCTGTTAATGTGCCAGGTACCAGACTGACCAAATTTGTCATTAAGACTTGTGCGACTCCAGGAGGCAAACTTAATGGATATTTAATCAGACTGGGACTAATCGGAAGATGCGGATGAAAAACCCGCCAAGCCACGTCTAAAGCTCCTTTGAAAGAGTAAATAAAAAAAAGTGGTACAAACCATATCACTCTTAGAAAAACCAGATGTGTAGGAGGAAGAAGTATTATACTGATCATAGTAGTCAGCATCACTGCTGGCAGACCAATCCACCAAGATAAAAGATCACCATTTGTGAGTATCAACCAAGCAAACAAAAAAACAACTCCGCGTATAACTATGGATAATTGTATATCCTTTTTCATCAAAACATATACGAGCTCAGTTAATACATTTTTGGTCATTTAGAAGTGATCCTTTATTCATGTATTGATATTTAAGAAAAAGCTATTGTAACATAAAAAATAATATCCTTTTTGATTATTTATCTATATTCACTTAGTGAAAAAAATCAACACTTTGTACCAATAACAATGATTGCTTACAACTCGTCAGAGTCTATGAGGAAACGTCAAGTTAAGTGTTCTTATAATTAATAAATATTATTTTTGAGTATTCAGCTATTGTTGAGATACTTAGCCTAATTTCATATTGAGTCCATACGATTAGAGCAGATAATGGCAAAGAGTGTGCCAAACATGAGCAGATACCCAAATTAATTTAAGCCGACTTCTTTTTTGCCCATTTCTATGCCTCATGGGAATATGGAACCAATGAAAATACCAATGGCCTAATCCGTTAATATTTTCCAAAGATAACGGATGAGTAGATTAGTATTGTTAAGAAAACTCAATCACCGTCTATGAAAGAATCTTGGATCAAAATATTTTATGAGGGTTTGTTTTGACAAAATTTTTGAAGATTTAGGAGCATAGTAAGGTATTGCATTTATGACTTGAATGGAGGAGGGCTTGATTTTTTAATATCTTCCAAAAGCTTCTATTCCTTAGCAGCCATAGTCCTTTATCTTCATCGCACGAAAAAAATATTATTGTTTGAGCCGTTTTGCTACTAAATTTATATTTCTAAATTTAGTTAAAGTGAACACGGCGGGAAATCTTTTTTTCTGTTAATGATCTCTCCCAGGGCTACACTTCTTTTTGATTTTACTCTGTTGTTTAAAGAAAATTATTTTTTAAAAGTAAACTCTTTACTCGTCGTATGCATGGATAGGTGAGATATAGCCGTAAGGCTTGAGTGCCAAAAGAGAGCAGTTGAGCTTTTCAAAAACATTTTCCGCCGTGTTCCCTATAAGAAAACCGGTGATGCCAGTCCGGGCAATTGTGCCCATCACTATGATATCTACTTCCTTCTCCTTGGCAAAAAGTGCGAGCAGTTCCGCTGCTTCTCCGCGTATATGATGGATACGCTGCTCACCCTGAATACCCGATGCTTTTATCAGCTTATTTAATTCTTGGTAGTGATCTGCCTGTGCGCTTTGAACGGTATCAATAACATCCTCTGCAGAGACTTTGACCCAGGGGCTGTGACGCAGATAGTTCTCATAGGCATATTCCCAGTAAGAGACAATATCGAGTGTCCCGCTGCAGCTGTCGGCAATGGCTCGGGCCGTTTGAAGTAGTCGTAGCGAAAGATCACGGGCATTTTCCCCTTGGCTGAGCGGATCAATAGCTACGGCAACACGGATCTTTTCGCGGGGGTGTGCAATAGGGCGGGCAAGCCAGATAGCACTGGGACATTTGCGTAACAGGGTCATGTCAAGTGCCTTGAAGCCTTCCGATGTTGTCGGTTCTGCCTCTTTGATTAACATGTCGTGTTGATGACGTATGACATAACGCGACAGTCCTACTGCAAGAGGGAGTTCGCTTTCCATGACCTCCTTTGTCAGATCCGGCACTTCTGTAGGTACGATCTGACGTGCACGCGCAAGTGCGTCCTCTGTACGCTGGCCCAAAAAGGCCTCATAAGTCTCCTGTTGAGCCTTTAGTTTTGTTGGCAAGGCGGGATAGAGGGACAGAACTTTTAAGGCCGCTCCATTGTTGCGCGCAAGTGAAAGCGCTTGCTTCAATCCTTCTGTCTCTTCGTCTGACATGTTCATGGCATAAAGTATGTTTTTAAAGTTGGGCATAATTTTCTCCTGTTGTGTTGATAAATGTTTTACTCATCTCTTTTTCAAGCTGTTCAACTGCATAATGCGCAGCATCGTGGTAGGGTATAAAGACCAAGGAGGCCCCGTGTGCTTCAAGCCATTTCTGCTCTGTCGTCTCTTCGACATTGTGCTGCTGCACCGTGAGAGCGATCTTGCCCGTATAGCCATGCTGTTTTAGGGCATCCACAAGGACGATCCTCGGATCTTCGTGCTGCAACGAAGAGTACTGTGACATGGCAAGGATGATATACTCCACTCCTTCCAGCGGCAGCGAGGCGACAAACTCTTGGTCGCTTGCATCACCATACAGCACGTCAAAACCGCGCTGGCGCTGGTGTACAACCTCTTCGGGATTGAAGTCGACGATGAGTAGCCGTTTGCCCGATTTTTTCAAAGCCTGAGCAAGGGCATTACCGTACCGGCCCGCACCGAAAAGAATAATATCATAATGAGCGTCAAGCGGCAGTTTAAAACCATTTTTACTCTCGCGCGATGGGGTGCGGCGTTCAAAAATACCCAGCATCGGCTCAAGGTAGTCGTAGAGACGGTGAGAGTAGCTTATCATATAGACCGAGCCTGCAATGGTAATCAGCCCCACCAGTGTTACCAGTCCCAGAGCATCTGAAGAGACATGCCCGAGAGAGAGCCCCATTGCCATAAAGATCAGAGAGAATTCGCTGATCTGCGCAACAGTAAGCCCCGCCAAAAAACCTGTTCGCTTTCGGTAGCCCAAATAGCCCATGATAGCCATAACGATCATCGGATTGCCGATAAGCACAAAAAGTGAAAAGGCCAGCGCCGCGCCGATCTGGGCACCCAGCATGGAGAGATCCAGATGAGACCCCAGAGCGATAAAGAAAAAAAGAAGCAGAAAGTCACGAAGTGCCGCCATACGGGCAATGATGATCTCACGGTACGCAGTCGTAGCAAGTGAAACCCCGGCCAAAAGCCCACCAAGCTCCTTACTAAAGCCAAAATGGCTTCCCAATGCGGCGAGTAAAGCTGCCCAGCCGATGGCAAAAGTGATCAGTAGTTCAGGCGAGTGTGCCATACGTTCGATTAGGTTGTTTGCAATGTAGCGAATAAAGATGATGACCAAGGAAAGCATTATTGCCCCGTAAAAGAGCACTGTTCCCACACGTCTCCAGGCGTCTCCATCTCCTTGATCACCTAAACCAAAAGAGGAGAGCACCATCATTGCTATAACGACAAAAAGATCCTGAACGATCAAAAAACCGATCGCGATGCGTCCGTGCAGAGAGTCCACCTCTTTTTTATCTGAGAGGAGCTTGACGATGATTATCGTGCTTGAAAAGGTGAGTGCCACCGCGATATAGAGCGAGGTAATGTAATCGAAACCCAGCGCCATCCCGATGAAAAAACCAAACAGCGAGGTGAAAAGCACCTGTCCCAGACCCGTCGCAAGAGAGACAAGCCCCAAGGAGCGTATCAGTTTCACATCGAGTTTTAGCCCAACCAAAAAGAGCAGCAGAGCGATGCCCAGCTCCGCAAGGAGGCTGATAAGCTCCTTGGACTCGACGATATTAAGCATAGAAGGACCCGCCAATATCCCTACGGCGATAAAGCTCACAATCATAGGCTGGCGCAGTAGCAGTCCTCCGAAACCGACTACGGCGGCCATCATCACCAGAGCCGCAATCTCATAAAAAGGGTTCTGATGGATAATCTCTGTTAGTTCGAGTAGTTCCATTTATCTTCCTATTTTCTTTTAAGGCGCAGGCGAAGCTGCTTTTCGCTCTCGACAATGATGAAAAGCAGTATCCCGACACCGATGATAAGCATTACCTCGTCAAACTCAAGCGCGCGTGTGGCAAAGACACTCTGTAACAACGGAGTATAGGTGGCAGCCAGCTGGGCAATCACAACGATTCCTACTGCAATCCAAAGCGCCTTGGTACCGCGAAGCATCTTCAAGGTGAGTGCAGTCGTGGACATATTGCGGATATAGAAGAGATGAAAGATCTCCATAATAACAAGGGTGTTGAAAGCTACCGTACGGGCATAGTCGATCCCCTTCTCCTCTTCAAGCGAGTAGTGGTACATCCCGAAGACGCCGGCCATAAACAGCAGGGCGACAAAACCGATGTGCCATAGCAATTCGCCGCCCAATAACGGCTCATTGCGCTTACGCGGAGCCCGCCGCATTGTGTCTTCATCGGCCGGTTCAAAGGCAAGCGCAATCCCCAGCGTCACAGCGGTGATCATATTGACCCATAGAATCTGGATAGGGGTTACAGGAAGCATCATCCCAAAAAGCAGCGCAAGGATAATAACCGAGGCCTCACCCGCGTTGGTCGGAAGTGTCCAACTGATCACCTTTTTGATGTTGTTATAAACGGTCCTTCCTTCGCGCACCGCAGCCGCTATAGAGGCAAAATTGTCGTCAGCCAGAACAAGTTCTGAGGCCTCTTTGGCTGCTTCACTTCCTTTTTGTCCCATGGCAATCCCGGCATCTGCGCGCTTGAGTGCAGGCGCATCGTTCACACCGTCGCCTGTCATCGCAACTGTCATTCCGTGCGACTGCAACGCCATAACCAGACGTAGCTTGTGTTCAGGGGTGGTGCGGGCAAAGATATCCGTCTTAAGTACCGTGGCAAAAAGTTCACTCTCATCAAGGGCATCAATCTGCGTACCTGTCAACACTTCCTGATAATGCTTAAGTCCGATCTGTCTGCCGATAGCAGCGGCGGTGAGTGCATGGTCTCCGGTGATCATCTTTACCTCTATACCAGCAGTGTGGCACTCGGCAACGGCCTCTATCGCTTCGTGGCGCGGCGGGTCTATCAATCCTACAAGCCCCAGTAGGATAAGACCTTCTTTGAGATCGCCGTGCTGGAGAACTGTTTGGGGAGTATCAACCCGCTTGTAGGCCAGACCCAACACTCGCTGTCCCTGTGCAGCAATAGCTTCTATGCGTTCCTCCCACTGGGCACTTTTCATCTGCACAGGCTCACCCTTTGCATTTACGCTGTGGGTACACAGTCCCAAAAGACGCTCAGGCGCACCTTTGACAAAGATGAAGGCTTCGCCGCTGTGGTTGTGGTTTAGCGTTGCCATATACTGATGCTTTGCATCAAAAGGAATCGCATCGGTGCGCTGGTACTCGCCTTGACAGATGCTCAGGTCACACCCTGTTTTGGCCGCAAAACTTAGCAGCGCCCCCTCCATGGGGTCACCCTCAACACTCCACTCTTGTTCGTCCTTTTTCAGTTCAGCGTCGTTGCATAGGGCACAGACACGCCCCATAAGCAAGAGTGCGCTGTTATTTCGCGGCGACACATTCTGCTTCATCTCTTTGATATCGCCTACAGGCGCATACCCCTCACCTTTGATTTCCAGGCTTTTTTCGTCTATAGTAACCGTCGCAACCATCATCTCATTGCGAGTGAGGGTACCTGTCTTGTCCGAACAGATGACTGAAACGGCGCCGATCGTCTCTATAGCAGGCAGTCGACGTACGATGGCATTGCGCCCCGCCATAGCTTGAACACCTACAGCAAGTGTGATTGTCAACACGGCCGGTAAACCTTCAGGAATAGCCGCAACGGCAAGCCCGATAATGGACATAAAGAGCTCATCAAAAACCTGGTCGGTAACCAGAAGGCCATAGGCCATAATGAGGGTCGAAAATCCCAGAATAAAAAAAGTTAGCCACTTGGCAAAAGTATCCATCTGTTCAACTAGAGGTGTGGTCAGTGTTTGTACCTCCTGAAGCAGTCCGCTGATACGCCCGATCTGTGTCTGTGCCCCGGTAGCAATCACAATTCCCTGTGCCGTTCCCGAAGTGACCGTGGTACCGCTGAAGGCCATGCACGTACGATCTCCAAGTGTCACCTCCTTCTCGACAGGAGAAAGATGTTTGTCCACCGGTAAAGATTCTCCTGTCAGGATTGCCTCTTGTACCTGCAGGTCGTGGATCTGGATAAGTCGCATATCGGCAGGGACTTTGTCTCCTGCTTCAAGCAAGACGATATCTCCAACGACCAGCGCTTCTCCCTGCACGCCCATACGTTTTCCGCCGCGAATAACGGCAGCCTTCAAAGAGAGCATCTGCTTGATCGCATCGAGGGCCTTCTCTGCCTTTCCCTCTTGAATGAAACCGATGATTGCATTGGCAATTACCACTGCTAGAATAACGATGGTATCAACAAGGTGGTCGAGCAGGGCAGTGACAATAGCTGCGGCAATCAGCACATAGATAAGAATATTATGAAACTGGAGCAAAAAACGTATCCAAGTGCTACGCCTTGGAGGCTGCGGAAGCTTGTTGGGACCATTTTTTTTCAATCTTTGGGCTGCCTCTTTGGGTGTGAGCCCCGCCGTAGAACTACCAGTCTCTTTCAAAACGTCCTGGTGATTCATGCTATGCCAAATTGAGTGATCTTCCATAGTAATTCCTGTCATTTAGTCTTATTTTAAACAGAGAAGAGCTCTTTTGCATACTTTAATGCAAAGAGCATTCAGAACCTTCTCTAGCCATACTGGCTAAAATTATAACCTAATTTCAAGCTCATTCACTGTACTGTACTGTACTGTATATAGGAAAAAATGCTGCAATGGCTGCACATTGTAGCTGTATCATTATCTGTGTTCGCTCTTGTCGAATTTGAAAAATGGATAGTCAGGCTACGGAGCAATAGAATTCGAAATATCTTAAGGCTACGCAAGCTAAATAGAACACAATGTTTACAACATTTATGCTAATATTTCTATCAACATAAAAAATAAATCTTTAAATCTAGTAATCTTAATGCAAAAAAAGGAAGTCCAATGAAGCAGGTTAAAAATATCATGGTTGCCATTGACATGTCTCCTATGGGAGATGAAGCTCTAACCCGTGCTATCTCTGTTGCAAAAAAAGAAAGATGCCCAGCTGAGCGTACTACATATCATAGAACCTCTTTTTATGGAATCACCGTATTCTGAAGTTGCAGATGAGAAGCTGATTAAAAAGCTATTGAAAGATAAAGTTGATAGGCTCAATGAAAAAGTAGGCATAGACTATCTACTTTTTACCGAGTATGGAACTGTTAGTGATGCTGTCACTGTTAAAGTAAAAAAGCTTAAGACTGATTTACTTGTTATTGGCTCGTGTGGAAAGAATGATCTTGACAGTAGTTATTTTGGGTCTAATTCCTTAAAACTCATCCAAAAGACACATATTCCTGTTCTTATCGTTAAAAATAGAGTCAAGGGTATATACAAAAAGATGATTGCACCGACAAACATGTCTGATTATTCTAAAGAAAGTGTTCTCTTTGCCAATACTCTTTTTACAGAGCCTTCGAGAACATATATCCATGCCCAAGAAACTATTAGTGAACTGGGAGCTAAGACCTATCATATTAGTGAACATCAACGTCAAGACTTGAGAAAAGAGATGAATGCAAAAGCGGAAGGGTTATTAAATACTTTTGCTAAAGAGGTCGGAGAAGGGAAACAGGTTCGAATTGACTTTAAGGCATCTACAGATGAAGACCTTTTAGACTATATAATAAAAGACGAAGCCGACCTACTAGTTTTAGGCTCTAAAGGTGTAAACAATCTTAACTCTTTTGTCTTTGGGTCTACTGCATCATATTTGCTTCAGAAATCTCCAATTGATGTACTAGTTTATGTTCCATCATAAAAAATAGATTTATCAAGTAACTTACATAGACAGCTCTCGATGCAGAGATAGATTCTCACTTAGCCCAAGACCTTTCAAACAATCGAAGGAACGGTTACGCCTCAAAGACGATCAAAAGTGATCATGGGGAGTTTGAACCCGATGTTCTTTATGACCGCAATAACAACTTTGAACCTGAGATGATAGTCAAGAAGCATCAGACCAGTACGACAAGTGAGATTGAAGAGAAGATGCTTGGGCTTTATGCATTAGGCAATAGCTATCAGCAGATCAGTGAACTATACTGCTAACACAGAATCTTTAATACTCTCAAATATGATGAGATCTACATCAATAAATACAGCTCAATCTCTGAGCTTAGAAAAGGCATTGATGGGTATATCAACTTTTACAACAATGACCGGTTCCATTTGGCACTGGATTATGACAAACCGATGAATGTCTATTGGAAAGGAGTAAAACAAAGTGCTTAGGCACTCAAGCAGAGGCGGGAAGATGAAACTCTAAAAAATTGTCTTGACTTTTGGTGGCAGTATATTTCTAGAGAAAGAAAAGCGATATTGCTTTAGTTAATTGATACTAAGAGAGAAAGATCGATATTTAATATCTTGGAGATCTTGTAAAGATGTTCCAAATTAAAATGCTTTCCATCATTAGCCAATTCTGCAGCAGAGACGAGACTAACTGAGCTATAGCCCATAGCGTGTGAGAGTTGAAGTTGTGTCATCCCACTTTGTTTGCGAATTTTTTTTACATTCTCACCTATAGTTTTATACATATTTAACAATTCATCTTCAGTAAAGCTAATAGGCTCATCCATGTTCAAAACTTTCTAACTTATTTTGAACAGAGTATATTTTTGTTATACTATTATCACAACCCACCATAGTGGGTTAATGAGACTATAGAGGGTTGAAAATGCTATTCAGAAAGAAAAGTATTATTGATTTAAATGAATACACACCAAAAGAACTAGAGGCGAATGTAGAAAATTTCATTCATCAATATCATGGAAGTAGACATAAAAATAAAATATTCAAAGAACTTAGCAAGATAGACAGCTATTTAATCCATATGCGACAATCAGGCCTAAGCTATGAGAGTATACGTCAATTTGTGATTGAGTATTTCGATTATAAAGTGGGGATTCAGACTATATCCGAATATTTCAAGATATTTCACCTTGACACAATTCAAAACCAAGGCAATAAATAAGGCTATCATCTGCAAATAATAGTGATTTTGTGGTGTCACATTTTATGATACCAAGGTAAGTAAATGCAAAAAAAGAAAACGGAAGTAATCTACTTTGATGCAAGCTATCGTGATGGTAATGCCGGCATTGGTATTTATAATATTACGACTGGTGACAAGATTAAAAAAAGCTATCAAGGTGATTATATTGAAGACGCATTTATCTCAGAGACTATGGCATTGATCGAAACACTGCGCTATATCTCAATAAGAGGAAATCAGCGTCATTATCTGCTTTGTACTGATAACCTTGCCCTTTATAAAAACGACATTAGCCCTGACCTTCGCAAAAAATACCTCAAAGGCTTTGATATCGTTAATCTTTATTGGCTGCCCCGTGAAGTGAATACAATTGCCGACAAGCTGGCTCAGTTGCCAAAAGTAAAACCTCATAACAAAAAAGAGGAAATTCGAGCTTTACCAACAAATGAGAAATATGCCTTTATAGAAGGATATTGTCTAAATGAAGAAAATATGAGGTTTCTTGATGATATCAAAAATAACAAAATTCCAGAAGCACCATTTAGGAGTCAGGAAAAACGATTTGTGAACTTTGTCTTTGCCTGTTTCAATCTCAACGAATGTAAGGTATTAGAAGACTATCGGGCTACACTCAAAAGTCGTCCAGGGATGACACTGGAAAAGTTCAAACGGGCAATTAAAAAAAAGAATTCATAATACCCTTCGCAAACTGAGGTCATTCCAATTGGTTAGTTTTACCAAAGCTATCCTTTGTATGTCTAAGAGACTAACTATCCCAGTGTACCTATATCAATTTATGATTTACTTTACCACATTTATAGCCACATGATCACTGCTAATGTCTTCTTTTCTAGACTGAGCATATATAGCATCTCTAAGCACTTCGTTCGTTTCTTTTAATTCTCTAATCTCTTTGGCTTTACTTTTGAATTGTTCTTTATATTTGTTCTCAACTTTGGTAAGTTTACGATTTAAACGTATGATCTCCTTTTGAAGGGATACAAGCTGCCCCATATCAACCATGCCATTAGACTCAACATCCAAGCCTACATAGTCTCCAAGTTGAAAACTCAATAGAATGTCTTTGTACTCATCATTTTTGAAGGTAGGCGCTGTCCTGCCTTTGCCCAGAGGGTCAACTATTTTAGAAGCCTTGGCAAGTTGCAAATAGGAAGTGCCATCAATCCCATTGTCTAGAACATATTCACAGGTCTTGAAAATCAGCTGTCTAGTCTGTTCTTTCTTTTTTGCTGCGGTGCTCTGTAAATGTTCTTGTTGCTTACTTCCCATGACTAAAAATCTCCTTCAGATCAATCATCTCAAACGCTCCAAGCTCTTTATACTGCTCATCCATTGAACGTAAGTATAGGTTAAAAAACTTAGCCGCCACTATCATTCTATCTCTATACTCATGATATTTGCCTATCTCTTTAAGCCTATTTGCTCTGTCACGGTAATCCTCCGCTTGCTCGAAATAGTACTCTTTTAGCTCAGGGTGTGGCACTAGATAATCGCATCCAATGCATTCAAAGTGATTTCCACAAGCTGAAGCATCCGGACAGAAGCCTTTTCCTGGTAATTGGTGTCTAAACGGATTTTCCTTCACCTTAGCAATGATGTTTTGTAAATTGTGGACTGATTGACCTTTAAACTCCCAAGTAACATTTGTCTTTAACATAAAGTTCTCAACATCTTTTTGCATACTAACAACACGTTTTACAGCGGGCTTTGTGTATGCATTAATAGCATCATGTGACTGATGATTAGCAAAGCTTCTAAGCCCGTAGTGGTCATGTGTGCCCCACACTGAACGTTTTGAGACAGCAGTATGCTTTAGGGATTTTGCCATGGGACATTCTTCATCTTTAAATAGAGGTTTTAGACTTTCGCGCCATTTTTCATTAAACCAACTTGGTGTTGGAACCTTGACCCAGACTTTCTTACTTTGTGGGGTATAATACTTTAAAGTCATCAGAAAATTATTTTGAGTTGCTTCACGTTGCAGCTTTTCAGCACTTTCTTGTTGCTTCTTAATTAGTTCATAGAGCATCTTCTGCATAGGTTCTTTGAGATTTATGAACTCAATTTTATACGGGTGCTTCTCTGCTGGATCGATACTATGAGTGGCAGTGTTTTGCTTTCCAACGTATGTTTTCATCGTAGCTAACTCCTCATTGAACATTTTGACACAATCAAGAGGATAGCTTAGTATATCTTCTGGCCTTGCCCCATACATACGCATCAACCAATATTGGACACGATTGATTAGAGGTACATTTTCTTGAGAAAAATATTTATCCATAATATCAAGTTTTTCCTCTGGGATTTCCTTGCTTTCTTCCTTATCATCTTCATTATCATTCAACATTCCACTATATGGATTTTTATAAACGCTGATATTTTCTATTTTGGCTACAAGGGGATGCCCTTGCATGACGGTGAAGAAGGATAGCATAGCCTCATAGTATGGGTATTTTGTTGTAGGTTTTAAAGATGTATTTTCTTTAGTGATTTGCTCATCTAAATACTCCTCAAAGGACCTTAATTCATTCTCCCTAACGTTTTTGAAGTTTAATTTTTTAATTGAAAGAAACTCAACTAACTTCGATAGCTTGTTTCCAGGTACGAATAAATCACCTTTTGCATTACTTTCAAGGATCACCCACAAACGAATAACTTTTAAGAACTCATTCTCAATGTTTTTAAAGCAGCCAAAGTATGCTCTTCTTGCTCCCGCTTTCCCCTCAATATTCTGTTTCCATGTCTTAGCATCAAAGGGATCATCAGTGAAGTTGGAAAGGTCTTCAATTAGCTTGGCTTCAACAAACTTATAGTCATCATTATATTCACTCAGCAATTGATAGAATTTCGCACTATCTTTGTATTTGGATGCTTGTACTGTACTCATGCTATTTCCTTCAATAGTTTACCTGTGCTTTCGTAGCCATACTCTTTAAGACATATAAAAATGGATATTTTTTTACATTAAATATCACATAGCATT
>Ga0316207_10002318_pt1 | contig 19877 bp, 22 predicted proteins | sample 6weekpyrite_MG_FD_204943 | JGI IMG/M metagenome (GOLD analysis project Ga0316207, IMG submission 204943) | Microbial mat bacterial communities from mineral coupon in-situ incubated in ocean water Damariscotta River, Maine, United States -... | ecosystem: Environmental > Aquatic > Marine >...
ATCTTGGTTCTCAGCAGATTCAGGAAATGGCCAGTGAACAAGATTACGACAAAATGAAAGCTGCGGTAATGGAAATTGTGGGTCAGCATTTCAGACCTGAATTTATAAACCGTGTTGATGAAAGTGTCGTATTTCATCCACTGGGAATGGCACAGATTCGAACCATTACAGCCATTCAGGTCGAGATATTACGACAGCGGCTGCTTGAACGAGAGATTGATTTACAGCTTTCTGAAATTGCACTGGATAAACTGGGAGAAGCAGGTTTCGATCCGATTTATGGTGCAAGGCCACTTAAACGTGCTGTACAACAGCGGCTTGAAAACACACTGGCTCAACAATTGCTGGAAGGCCGCTTTATGCCGGGTGATGTGATCTCAGTTAATGTCAAAGAAGATGAATTGGTATTTGAGCATATGGAAAAAACGGCGAAGGATGCACCGGTCTCAGCGGCATAGTATAAAAGCAATATACACAGGGATGTGTATATTGCCGTCTGTAATAAAATCATCTGTACTATTCTTATTGTTTTTAATACCTGTTGGCGTATTGCAGGCAGCCGATAATGATCTGGCTGAAAAATATTTTGAAATTAAAAATAAAACAATCTCACTGCTTGAGCATAAACCCATCCATGTTCGGTCCCATATAGCGGATAACCGCTTGCAGGCAGATATTTTTGCGATTAAACAGCAGACAGTTCACCAATTGTTTGAAGTGTTATCGGTTGCTGAGAACTGGTGCCAGTTCGTCACCTTGCATCTCAATATTAAAGCCTGTACTTATCAATCCGATAAAAATGATATTCTGACTTTCTATGCAGGCAGAAAATTTTATCAACCGGCTGAAAATGCTTTTGCCCTACAGTATCAATTTCAAATCAAAGAAAAAACTAAAGATTATTTCAAATTGCTGTTGTCAGCAGATGACGGCCCGTTTTCAACCAGTGATTATCGTATCAGTGTAGAAGTTCTTGCGGTAGAGAATGAGTCTGTTATTCATTTTTCGCTGGCTTATAACAGCAGCTTCAGTAGTCGTATGGGGACATCGGTGTATCTGTCGACCATTGGCAGTGATAAAAAAGGGTTTAGTCAGCAAATCAATGAGCTGGGGCAGTCTGAATTTATTCAGGGTACGGAAGGCATTATTGAAAGAAACGTTATGCGTTATTTTCTGGCCTTAAAGGTTTTTCTGGAACAAGATACAGCTGACCCTACGTCGACTCAAAAACTTGCATCAGACTGGTATGATGAGTCTGAACAATATTCATTACAGTTACATGAGCTGGATAAAAAAGACTATATGGCTAATAAAGCCCGCGAATTCATACAGCAAGACGTAATGCAAAATAGAATAAATACAGGGCAGTCAGTGTTTGTCGAAAGTGAGGCTGATTAAATAAGATATTAAGAATAATACTTATTTAAATATTTTCTTTTACGTTTATTTGCGGTAATTTTTTTGTCTTTAATAATGGTTTAAATATATCTGATGCTTTAACGTTTTCCGTCTCCACCGGCCTTGGATAAAATTTTATCCATTATTGAGCTGCTTAAAAACCGTTTTAAATATCCAAATAAATACGTTGGAAAAGTGACGTAGTACCTGGGTTTTGCTTTATCAGATTCCAGTGCATGAATCACACGTTTTAGAACTGCATCTGGCGGCAGAGTAAAGGGTGCGGCTGGCCCGGGTTTATTTAAACGCCTTTCCATCGCTTCATACTGTTCTTTGTGCACACTATTTTCAGCATCAATAAACTGATCAAATGCTTTTTTTGCATTCTGTCGAAATTTACTGCTGATTGGGCCGGGCTCAATCAGACTGAGTTGTATGCCGGTATTTTTAAGTTCCAGCCTTAGCGTATCGGTGAAGCCCTCAATGGCAAATTTACTGGCATTATAGGCACCGCGATAAGCCATAGCTGCAAAACCTAACACCGAACTGTTCATGATAATACGACCTTGGTTTTGCCGGCGCATTACCGGAATGATGCGATTGGTCAGTTCGATCCAGCCAAACACATTGGTTTCGAACTGTACACGTAATGCATCACGGCTCAAGTCTTCAACTGCGCCGGGCAGGCCATAGGCACCATTATTAAACAGAGCATCAATCCGGTTTCCTGTCTTTTTAAGAATATTATCAACCGCCTGATTAAGACTGTCTGAGTCAGTTAAATCAAGCTGGTAAGCTTCAAAACCTTCTTCCTGAAGCCTTTCAACATCGGGTAAGCTGCGAGCTGTAGCAAATACCCGATAGCCCCGATCCTTTAAACCACGGGCTACGCAGAGGCCAATGCCGCTTGAGCAGCCAGTAATCAGTATATTTCTATCATTAATCATGGGGGCTGAATTTATAGCAAATCACATGATTTATCACGGATTTTGATGATTTTTCTCGGATTCATTGCAATATGGGCTAAGTTTTTCATTTTTATGGCATTCTGGCAGCCTTTGCGGTTGAGATGAGAGCGTCTAACAAGTATCATCTCCGCCCTTGCATTAACTAATAATATTTCAGGATTTTCCCTATGCGCAGCCATTATTGTGGTGTTGTTGATGAGACTCTACTTGACCAGGAAGTAACGCTTTGTGGTTGGACTAATCGACGTCGTGATCACGGCGGTGTTATTTTCGTTGATTTACGTGATCGTGAAGGCCTGGTTCAGGTCGTATTTAACCCTGATGATCCTGAAATGTTCGTACAGGCAGAAGCTATTCGTAATGAATACGTATTGCAGGTAACTGGTATTGTCCGTGCGCGTCCTGAAGGCACGATTAATGATGATTTACGTACCGGTAAAATTGAAATCAATGTCACTAAATTAGTGGTATTGAACGCATCAGAAACGCCACCGTTTATGATTGATGATGACGATGTGAATGAAGATAATCGCCTGAAGTACCGTTATCTTGATATGCGTCGCCCTGAAATGCTGAAGCGTATTAAATTACGTAGCCAGATCACCCGCACACTGCGTGAGTATCTGGATAATCAGGATTTCTGGGATATGGAAACGCCGATGCTGACCAAAGCGACACCGGAAGGTGCACGTGATTATTTAGTACCAAGCCGTACCCATCAGGGCAGTTTCTTTGCCTTGCCACAGTCGCCACAGATTTTTAAACAGCTGCTGATGGTGTCGGGCATGGATCGTTACTACCAGATGGTACGTTGTTTCCGTGATGAAGATTTACGTGCAGACCGTCAGCCAGAATTTACTCAGCTGGATATGGAGTTGAGCTTCGTAGACGAAGAAGAAATCATGGCGATCACCGAAGGCATGATCCGCGACTTATTCGCACATGTGCTGGAAGTGCCATTACCTAACCCGTTCCCACGCATGACGCATGAAGAAGCGATGTCGCGTTTTGGTTCAGACAAGCCGGATCTGCGTATTGATATGGAACTGGTTGACGTTAACGACATCATGAAAGATGTTGACTTCAAAGTGTTCTCTGGCCCGGCTAACGATGAAAACGGTCGTGTTGTTGTACTGAAATTACCAAAAGGCGCTGATTTAAGCCGTAAAGAAATCGATGACTATACTGCTTATGTGGGTCGTTACGGTGCGAAGGGTCTGGCTTACATTAAAGTCAATGATGTTTCTGCCGGTCGTGAAGGCCTGCAATCGCCGATCGTTAAATTCCTGCCGGATGAAGCGCTGGAAGAAATTATCAAACGTTGTGACGTTGAAACCGGAGATATGTTGTTCTTCGGTGCTGGCGCGACAACCGTGGTTAATGAATCTATCGGCGCGTTGCGTGTTAAATTAGGCCACGATCGTGGTCTGGCTTCAAACGACTGGAAACCATTATGGGTTGTTGATTTCCCAATGTTTGAATGGGATGAGCGTAATAAACGCTGGAGTGCATTGCACCACCCATTCACAGCGCCAGCTTCTGATGATGTAGAAGCCTTAAAAGCGAATCCGGGTAAAGCCTTATCACGTGCATACGATATGGTATTGAACGGCACAGAGTTAGGTGGCGGTTCGATTCGTATTCATAATTCAGATATTCAGCAGGCGGCTTTTGAAATTTTAGGTATTGATGAAGCTGAGCAGGAAGAGAAATTTGGCTTCCTGTTAAATGCACTGAAATACGGTTGCCCTCCGCACGGTGGTCTGGCCTTTGGTCTGGATCGTTTAGTGATGCTGATGACCGGTGCACAGTCTATTCGTGATGTTATGACCTTCCCGAAAACACAGACAGCGGCCTGTATGTTAACGGATGCGCCTTCAAATGTTTCAAACGAACAGTTGAAAGAGCTGAATATTCGCCTGCGAAAAGTCCAGACAGAATCTGCGGAGTAATCTCGCGTATTGTTTGTTATTCTTGCTTTTAACTTTTAAGTTAAGCAAGAATATAAGCCATATAATTTTGAGATAAAAATGAGTTCATTAGCCATACAATCTTATTCACTTTTAGATGATGATGAGTGTAATGCTCGCATTGAAGCAGCACGAAAAACACTGGGTGAGCGGGTCATTATTCTGGGGCATCATTACCAGCGTGATGAAGTGTTTGTGCATACCGACTATTCTGGTGATTCATTAAAGCTTTCCCGCGAAGCTGCTAAATCAGATGCTGAGTATATTATCTTTTGTGGTGTTCACTTCATGGCAGAAGTGGCCGATATTTTGTCACGCGATGATCAGGTTTCAATGTTGCCAGATCTCTCGGCCGGTTGTTCAATGGCTGATATGGCAAATCTGGCTAAAGTTGAAAAAGCATGGCAGGAGTTGTCGTCTGTATTAGACCCTGATGAATCAGTTACACCCGTTACCTACATCAATTCTGCAGCAGATTTAAAAGCTTTTTGTGGTCGTCATGGTGGCATTGTTTGTACTTCCACTAATGCGCGTAATGTGCTGGAATGGTCTTTCTCTCAGCGTGAAAAAGTTTTGTTCTTTCCTGATCAACACCTTGGTCGAAATACCGGTTATGCGATGGATATACCACTGGATGAAATGGTGGTCTGGGATTTTGATTTACCAATGGGTGGTTTAACTGAAGAACAAATAAAAAATGCCAAAATGATTTTATGGAAAGGCTTTTGTTCTGTGCATCAAATGTTTCAGCCAGAGCAAATAGATAACTTCAAAAAAGAATACCCTGAAACAGTGATTGTTGCGCATCCTGAAAGTCCGTTTGAAGTTTGTCAGAAGTCTGATCATGTCGGTTCAACTGAGCATATTATCAATGTGATCCGGGATGGTGCACCGGATACACGTTATCTGGTTGCAACAGAATTAAATCTTGTGAATCGTCTGCATGAACAGTACAAACATGAAGGTAAAAATGTGCACTTTATGTCGCCCAATATCTGCATGTGCTCAACCATGTTCAGGATAGATCCCCAGCATTTAGCATGGGTATTGGAAAACCTGGTGGCAGGTAATGTTGTCAATCAAATTACAGTGCCTGCTGATGAAGCCGCAATGGCAAAAAAAGCACTGGATAAAATGCTGGAAGTCTCACCTTAGCAGTAAATTCGGATATATATTTTAGTGGCAAATGATTTTGTCATTAAAATGTAATATTTTCCCATATTTTCTTAAAACTCTACTATATTTTAGTGATAAACATAATTGAATGTTTTGAAACCAGATATCTAGGGCTTTTCGGAAAAATACCATGTTAAAAAATGTCAATATCAATGTAAAGATCGGTCTCGGTGTTTTGCTGAGTGTTTTGTTGACGACATTAATGTTATCGCTGCTCAGTATGAGCAATATGAAAACAGTGTTGTCTCAGGCAGAAACCCGTGAACTTGAAAGTTATTATGCACAGGCGCTGTCTCAGTTAGAAGCAGAGGGCCGGGTTGCTGAAATGATGAGTGCATTAGTGGCTAATATTCCGGATGTTCAGCAAAATTTTGCGCAAGGTAATCGCGATCAGCTGGCTTCAATGCTGGTACCTTCTTTCAAAATTTTGAAAAAAAATCCTGAATATGCTGCTCGCCAGTTTCAGTTCCATTTGCCACCGGCAACGTCTTTTTTGAGAGTTCATAAGCCTAAGAAACATGGTGATGATTTATCGTCATTTCGAAAAACTGTGGTTAAGACAAATAATACGAAACAGGCTGTCCGCGGTTTAGAAAAAGGTGTAGCTGGTCTCGGTGTTCGTGGCATGGTGCCTGTGTTTAACAGTGGACAGCATGTTGGTTCCTTAGAATTTGGCATGTCATTCGGACAGCCATTTTTCGATACTTTCAAACAACAAAACAATATCGACCTCGCATTACATTTGATTTCAGATGGACAGCTGACACACTTTGCCGGAACAATCGATGAAAACTCTCATTTAAATAGTAAGCTGCTGAATGAAGGTAAAAAAGGCCTGACCGAAGTGTTGCATCATAAAGTTAATAACATTGAAGCAGGTCATGTTGCCGGTCCCATTCGTGATTTTAGTGGTAAAGTAATCGGTGTACTGGAAGTCGCCATGGACCGTTCATATTATGCCTCCGCGATTAGCAGTCAGCGGAACGAAACATTTGTTATTGGAATATTTGCTTTACTCATTGGTGTTTTCTTCTCATTTATTTTAACCAGAACAATCAGTAAACCTATCTGTGATGTGGTCGTTGCTTTAAATGATATTGCAGCCGGTGATGGTGATTTAACACAGCGCTTAAATGAAGATGGCAACAATGAGCTGGCCAGACTTGGCAAGGCCTTTAATAAATTTGCTGAAAAAATACGCGGTGTTATTATCGATGTTACTAATTCGACAGAAACATTAAGTTTGTCTGCTGATGAAATGTCTTCTATGGCACAGTCAACCCGAATGAGTGTTGACCAGCAAAAATCAGGAGTTGAGCAGGTAGCTGCAGCTATTAATGAGATGTCAGCATCCGTTCAGGAAGTGGCTACGAATACATCGGATGCTGCGCATTCGGCAATGGAGGCTGATGATCAGGCCAAACAAATTAATATTATTGTTGACGATACAATCAAGTCAGTCTCAAAACTGGCCTCGGAAGTCGAGCGCATTGGTTCTGTTATTAATGAGCTGCAAAATCAGACACAAAATATCGATACTGTACTGGATGTTATTAAAGGTATTGCAGAGCAAACCAATCTATTAGCGCTAAATGCAGCTATTGAAGCGGCACGTGCCGGTGAGCAAGGACGAGGTTTTGCTGTTGTGGCTGATGAAGTTAGGACATTAGCCAGCCGAACACAGGACTCTACTCAGGAAATTCAGGAAATCATTGAGTCATTACAGTCAGGGGCTAACTCGGCGGTTGATGCAATGAAAACTGGCCGGGAAGAAGCTGAGATAACACTGCAAAAAGCAGGTGAGGCGGGTTCCTCACTGGTCAATATTACGCGAGCTATTGAATCGATATCGGCGATGAATACACAGATTGCTACTTCGGCTCAGGAGCAAAGTTCTGTGGCTAACGATGTTAATCAGAATATTAGTTCGATTAGCGTACTGGCTGATCAGTCGGCTGAAGGTGTAACAAATTCTCAGAATGTAAGCGGAAAATTGTCGACACTGTCTAATCATTTACACAGCCTGGTATCGCAATTTAAGGTCTAAAGCCGATAGAGGTTTAGTGAAAAAAGGCGGTATAATTTATACTGCCTTTTTTTATGGTCAGTTTTAATATGTCAGAGCAATACGATACCCGTTTTGCCGGGATAGCCCGTCTTTATGGCGTAAAAGAAGCCTCTGTTATTCGTTCACTGCATGTCTGTGTGGTGGGAATAGGAGGGGTGGGTTCCTGGGCTGTGGAAGCACTGGCTCGTTCCGGGATTGGTGAAATTACACTGATTGATCATGATGATATCTGTGAGACTAATATTAATCGCCAGCTGCATTCACTGACAGATAGCCTCGGGCAGTCTAAAGTCGAAGTAATGGCTGAGCGGGTTTTACAAATTAATCCGGATTGTAAAGTGCATGCGATTGATGACTTTATTACTGAGACCACATTAGAAAAATATTTAACCACTTCATTTGATTATGTTATCGATGCAATTGACAGTATCCGTTTTAAAGCGGCGATGATTCACTTTTGTAAGCGTAACAAAATTCCTGTGATTACCACTGGTGGTGCAGGTGGCCTGACTGATCCTGCACAGATAACGGTGAAGGACTTAAGTAAAACGGTTAATGATCCTCTGGCAGCTAAAGTGCGCTCGACGTTACGCCGAGAGTTTAATTTTACAAAAAACACCAAACGCTCATTTGGTGTCGAATGTGTGTTTTCTGCTCAGCAGCAAGTTTACCCAAAAGCCGATGGCTCGGTGAGTCAGCAAAAGCCGGGTGTCAAAGGTGTTAGCTTAGATTGTAGTATGGGGTTTGGGGCATCCAGCTGCGTCACATCGGTTTTTGGCTTTATAGCCGTGTCCAGAGTCATTTTAAAGAGTATTAAAAAGAATTGCGGGTAAGCATAATATCTAGTGATAATCAGCGATGACTGTTTGGTTATCTCTATTAGCCGTATCATTGTCAGTAAACTGGAACTCACAACTAGAGATTATAAAGAGAAGCATTAATACAACGCCATAAATGATTGATTTTGATGGGAGTGTTTGTAACATAATATTTCCATCTGCTTTTTGCGCTAAAATTGGACATTAAATATTGTATTTCTAAACTTATTTATAGAAGTTGAGTGGCAAAAAACTGTAAAAAATAGATAAACGGTTAGGGTGTTTTTTTTACTAATGGAACGATATGAGTCAATGCTTCGTGTAGTTGATATATGGCCAATATTTTAGAGTTTTTTTCAAAAAAACAGAGCCCGGATGAATTTGAGGCATTAATGAAGCCCCATATTAGTCATCTGTATCGTGTCGCCTATCGTTTGACCAATCAGGCAGAAGCCGCTGAAGATTTATTACAGGATGTGATGCTGCATTTTTATCCAAAATGTCAGGAACTCAAGCAAATCGAAAATCTGAAATCCTGGCTGTCTCGCTCACTTTATAACCGGTTTATTGACAATCTCAGAAAAAACAAGCGAAACCCGATAACGGAAGCTGCCGATGATTCCGCACTAACCGTTGTTGTTGATCAGGGTCTTGTGCCGGAGCATGAGGCTGAACAGGAGTTGATGCAGACACGTATCGAACAGTCGTTGGCTAAGTTAAATGATGACCAGCGGCATGTGGTCATGCTGCATGATATGGAAGGTTATACCTTAACGGAACTGTCCGATATTATGGGTACCCCGGTGGGTACCTTAAAGTCCCGGTTACACAGAGCGCGCTGTAGTATCAGGCAGACACTGGCGATGGAACCATCTGAAACATTGATGCGTGTAAAAGGTTAGGAGCGCAATAATGAATTGTAAAATAGTCTTATCTGAACTTGATGATTTTCTCGATGCTGAGCTTAAGCCAATGCAGCATGCACAGGTACAGTCTCACCTGAGTCAGTGTGACTCGTGTCATCAAGCCTGGCAGCAAGAACTGGCATTTCGTCAGTTACTAAAAGAACATACCGTGCCAGCTCCGGCATTAGGGCTGGAAGAGCGAGCTTTTGCAAAAATACCAGTGCAAGCTAAAAAGACTAATAAAAATGCATTTGTAGCAGGCTTTAGCGGGGCAATAGCCGCAGGTATTGTGTTATTGATTGCGGCCGCATTGTTCTTTAATCCTGTGGTACAGACACCTGTTGCAAATATTACGCTGGCTCTGCATCAGAGTAAAAAAGTCAAAATGGTATTTGATGTGCCGGAAGCGGTTGCAGAAGCAACATTTTCAATGCGTCTTCCGGAACATGTTGAAATAGCAGGTAGTCGTGGATTGCATCAGATTGAGTGGAAGACAGCATTGAAAAAAGGTAAAAATTTACTGAGTTTACCAATAGTGGCTAATGCAGCAGAAGCGGGAGAGCTGATTGCTGAGATAAAATATGCAGATCAGATTAAAACGTTTCGTATGAAACTGGATATAAAACCAACAGAACAAGGTATGCTTAAAATAAAAATACCTGGAGTGGCCTAGATTAATGAAAATGATACCAACACATTTTGTATTGAGAGCATTCTTGTTTCTTGGCATGGCGACGGGCTATCAGGCTGTGTTGAGGGCCGATGGTATTGAGCTTGATGACATTACCATGCAGGTGATTGATAACGATGATTCGGGCTCAAATATTAACGAGCTAAGTTTACCTGCGGGCCTGCAGGCTATTATTGATAATGCTGAAAAGCCGGAAGACTCATCTGGGCATGATAATGATGAATTTAAAAAGGAAGATGAGAAAGAGGATGAAAAGGAAGAGTCTAAAGATGAGCATGAAGAATCTTCGGACGACTCAAAAGACGACGATAAAGATTCTGAAGATAAAGTAGACGAGCCTAAAGAGCCGGAATCTACGGAAGAACCGCAAGAGCCAGAGTCACCTGAAGAGCCGCAGGAGCCAGAATCGCCAGAGGAGCCGCAGGAGCCAGAATCGCCAGAGGAGCCGCATGAACCAGACTCACCCGAGGAGCCAGATGAGCCTGAATCACCCGAAGAACCAGAAGACTCGCCGGATGATTCATCTCATAGTTAGTTAAATCTTTAGTCGGTTTTAAGGCTGTGATAACCTAGTTAAGTAAAAATTAACTGGTTTTTTAGCGTCTGTGTATAACAATAATATAATTTTATCTGGTATCGTATTGTGTTTGCTCTCGGTGATTGTGCCGCGGTTAACCGTTGCTGCAACAACAACGAACACCCTCGGACTTTCCGAACTTGCGGGTTATAAAAAACAACTGGCGCTTTACCTAAAGGCGCAGCAAGAAAATAATAATCCCCGGATTATCTATAACATTGGTGTACTACATTACAAACTGAAGCAATATTCAGAATCCAGAATTTACTTTAAAAAGCTACTGGCAGTTGATAATTATCACGCGCTCGCACAATATAATCTCGGGCTGCTGGCTTATAAATCAGGCGATACAAAACAGGCGATCAGATGGTTTCAGCGTATATCAGAGCATCAGCATAAGTATCATACTCCCGTAAAATTATTACAGCTGGCTGCTGCGCAGGTGAAAAAATTAACGACCAGAAAAGCCGTTAAAAAGAAACCTGAAAATAGGCTCTTAAAAATAGACGGTTATGTTTTTGCTTATTATGGACATGATGATAATTTAATTGATCCGAATGGTAATGTAACCACCGGAGATAATTTTTTAAATACCTATGCTTCTGCCACATTAAAATTTAAAAAACCTTCACTTAAAGATTTTATCTGGCATTTTGGATTTTATTCAAAAGATTATGCAGAACTTAATGGTTACGATTATCGAATAATCAGCACAGATTTTGGCAAACGTTTTTACCATGATAACTGGCGACATGGAGTGGGTCTCAGATTAGACAGCAGTACCTATGGTATTACCGATTATCAGTCAACGAGCAGAATAGAACTTAATACACGTTATAAAAAATTATCAAATCAACTGGCAGCACGATACCGTTATTACGATATTCAATCAGAAGATCCTTTATATGATGTCTATGAAGGTAGCCGGCAACTGATTTCACTGAGATATGAGAAGAAATTTAATTCACAAAAGATACGTTTAACACTGGATTTTGAAACCAACGATCGAGCCGATGCCCGAACCGGCGGGATAGTGACATCCAGTTATTCGGCAGCGCGTGACACTATCGCATTGAGCTGGTTTACTAAGCTTAATGAGCGCTGGAAAATGCGTTTAAGGTTAAAATCGCGGGATTCTCTATATAATGATTTTAGTACTGCCGATAATACAAGGCGTAAAGAAGAATTGAATAATACGAGTCTGCAAATCAAATACCGTTTGCAAAAACGCTGGTGGTTTGTCGCTGAATACCGTTACTCAGATAATTTATCCAATATCGACCGCTATTCATACACCAGAAATGTCAGTCTGTTAGGAGTCAGCGGCAGTTTTTAAATATAACGTGATATGTTTACATGGGTAAAATGGCGTAAATTTGCTACATTATAATGATGATCATAAACGATAGATTTAATACACGAATTTAATACTTATGCGCGAAGTTGTTGTTCTAATACATGGGTTATGGAAAACCGGTAGCGATATGTGGCGTCTGCGACAGCGACTGGAAAAAGCCGGTTACGAATGTAAAAAATTTAAATATCAGAGCCTTCGACATACACCGGAAGAAAATGCGAGGCGTTTGCATCAGTTGGTGTCATCGATTGACGCACCAGTTATTCATTTTGTTGGCCATAGTCTGGGTGGTGTCGTATTGCTGCGATATTTTGACTTACATCCCAGTTTAACCCGAGGGCGTGTGGTTTTACTGGGCTCACCAGTGAATGGCAGTCAGGTGGCCTTGCGTCTGTCAAAACACTGGTATTCACGCTGGCTGATCGGCCGTAGTGCTAATGAGGGTTTATTGGGCAGTGCACCGGTTTGGAACAGCTGGCGCGATATCGGTATTATCGCCGGCACCATGCCGATGGGAGTCGGTCTTGTCACAGGCCTGTTGCCATTGCCTCATGATGGCACGGTAACAGTGAATGAGACCGTATTACATGGTGCAACGGACTTCATTACCTTACCAGTTACACATACAGGGTTATTGTATTCATTAAAAGTGGCGCAACAAACCATTACTTTTTTACGCGCTGGTAAGTTTGGTGATGAAACCGGTGATTTCTTATTAGAATCGGAACCTACCTGATCTCAAACCACCTTTTTCTGCATTTGTTCATTAAATAATCATTGTAGATTAAATACTGATAGAGAATCGCCTAATTTCCTGATCAGGTGTTAAAATCAATTAACGATTAACTAAGAGGTTGAGCATGGCCTGCCACAGTAAATGGGCAAATATTAAGCACCGAAAAACGGCAAGGTGCAAAATATTTACTAAGTTAATACACGAGATAGCAATTGCTGCAGGTATGCGTTGCGGTGATGGATTCATGATGCCACTGAATGAGGCTGAGGCGTGATTCGTATTCTTGGCATCGATCCGGGCTCGCGCTGTACAGGCTTTGGTATTATTGAAAGCGATGGTCTTAAAAGCCGTTATGTGCACAGTGGTTTTATTAAAGTGCAAGGCGAAGAACAACCGGAAAAACTAGGCGATATTTTTTCTCAAATCAGTGCGTTGATCGAAGAATGGCAGCCGGAAGTGATGGCGGTTGAGCAGGTCTTTGTTGGTAAAAATGTCGATTCGGCGTTGAAGCTGGGTCAGGCAAGAGGTGCAGCGATTTGTGCCGGCGTAAACGCGGGACTTGCTGTTGGTGAATATTCACCGCGAACGATAAAAAAAGCCGTGGTTGGCCGGGGTGCGGCAGACAAAGGGCAGATCCAGGAAGTGATGCGCATTATTTTAAAACTGACGGAGAAATTACAGTCGGATGAAGCCGATGCACTGGCTGTGGCGCTTTGTCACGCGCACAGTAATACCCGTCTTGGGCAACTACATAAACAAATTAAAAACACAGGAGCAGGCTGGTGATCGGTCGACTGAGTGGGCAATTATTAGAAAAACAACCACCGGAATTATTAATTGATGTAAATGGCGTGGGCTATGAAGTGTCAGCACCGATGTCGACATTTTATGCGTTGCCCGATGTGGGAGAAAAAGTCATTATTCACACCCATATGGTGGTGCGTGAAGATGCTCAGTTGTTGTATGGTTTTTCAACCCAGTCTGAACGCACTTTATTCCGAATCCTGATCAAGATTAATGGGGTTGGCCCAAAGCTGGCGCTGACTATTTTATCCGGTATTACCGCTGATGAATTTATCCGTTGTATTCATGACAATGATGCTGCAGCACTGGTACGACTGCCTGGTATTGGTAAAAAGACCGCCGAGCGTCTGATTGTTGAATTAAGAGATAAAGTCGGTGCGGAGGCTGAATCGAGCGATACGACCTCATCACCCGGCCTCATGTCTGTCAGTACCGTTAAAAGCCCGATTGCCGATGCGGTTAGCGCTCTGGTAGCACTGGGTTATAAACCGAATGATGCGTCGAAAATGGTGCGCAGCATTGAGACAGAAGGCATGAACACTGAAGAGATTATCCGACAGGCACTACAAGGCATGGCTAAGTAAATGGATCATGATATGGATCAGACCCGAGTGATATCCGCAGAAACAGCATCAACTGATGAAGCGGCCATCGACCGCGCGATTCGGCCACAGCTGCTGGCCGACTATGTGGGCCAGCCAAGTGTTAATGAGCAGATGGAAATCTATATTCCGGCTGCCAGAAAACGCAGCGAAGCGCTTGATCATTGTCTGATCTTTGGTCCACCAGGGCTGGGTAAAACCACACTGTCCCATATCATTGCGAATGAAATGGGCGTGAACCTGCGCCAGACCTCAGGACCGGTACTGGAAAAACCCGGTGATCTGGCCGCTTTGCTGACGAATCTGGAACCGCATGATGTGTTATTTATCGATGAAATTCATCGTCTAAGTCCGGTGGTTGAAGAAGTGCTCTATCCGGCACTGGAAGACTTTCAGCTCGATATCATCATCGGTGAAGGCCCTGCAGCGCGTTCAATCAAACTGGATTTGCCGCCCTTTACGCTGGTTGGTGCAACCACTCGCGCCGGCGCGCTGACATCGCCATTACGTGACCGGTTTGGCATTGTTTTACGTTTAGAGTTTTATAATAGTACTGACTTAACTTCCATCGTAAAACGCTCAGCTAAAATTCTGAATGTGGAAATGGCTGAAGATGGTGCCATGGAAATTGCCAGGCGTGCCCGCGGTACACCGCGAATTGCCAACCGCTTATTGAGGCGTGTACGCGATTACGCAGAGATTAAGGCCGATGGCGTAGTAACCGCCGAAGTAGCGAGTAAAGCACTGGATATGATTAACGTGGATAAACATGGCTTTGATCATATGGACCAGAAACTGTTGCTGGCCATTATTGAAAAGTTTGACGGCGGCCCGGTCGGTGTTGAGAATTTGGCCGCAGCGATTGGTGAAGAAAAGGACACGATTGAAGACGTGCTGGAACCGTATCTGATCCAGCAGGGTTTTTTAATGCGTACGCCAAGAGGGCGTATGGCGACCAATAGTGCGTATGCACATTTTGGTTTGCAACGGCCCAAAACTGCACAAAATTATGATGAAAACCAGTCTTTATTCGATGAGTGATACTGATTGAGCGTACTGGTAACTTTATAATAGCGAACAAATTAATTAAGTAAGTAAAAATAAAAGCGATTTAACGGGGACTCAATGAAATTTTCCTGGCCAGTTAGGGTCTATTATGAAGACACGGATGCTGGCGGTGTGGTCTACCATAGCAATTATCTGAAATTTTTTGAGCGTGCACGCACCGAATTTTTACGCGAGTTAGGTGTCGAACAGAATGAATTAATTGAACAACAGGATGTGATTTTTGCAGTGCGCCAGATGACCGTGGACTTTAATAAACCGGCTGTGTTTAATGACCTGCTGACGGTGGAAACTGAAGTAATGGAATTGAAAAAAGCCAGTTTTATATTCAGGCAAACGATTTCGCGGTCAACGGAAGAAACAATACTGTGCCAGGCCAGCTGTAAAGTTGCCTGTTTAAAAGCCAGTGAAATGAAACCCAGAGCAGTGCCGGATGAGGTTGCTCAAAAACTAACAAGCCATCAGCACTGTTAAGACAGTCGATGTGCAGGAAATTTTAATATAAAAGGGGACGCTTTGTGTCAGCTGATCTGTCATTTTTTGATCTGATTCTTCATGCCAGTTTTACCGTACAGCTGGTGATGCTTATTCTGGTTGCGGCTTCCGTTATCTCCTGGACGGTGATTGTTCATAAATATAAATTACTGAATAAAGCCGCCGACTCAGCCGATAACTTTGAAGATAAATTCTGGTCGGGTATTGATTTAAGTGATTTGTATAACAGCATTTCTCAGCGTCGGCTGGAACGCCACGGCATGGACAAAATATTCGAGTCCGGGTTTTCTGAATATGCAAAACTGCATAAAAAAGCAGGTTCGTCTGAAACCATTTTAGCGGCGGTACAGCGCAGTATGAAAGTCGCGCTTTCAAGAGAAGAAGACCGTCTGGATCAGCATCTGTCGCTGTTAGCTACGATTGGCTCTACCAGTCCCTATATCGGTTTATTCGGTACGGTATGGGGTATTATGAACTCATTTACTGCACTGGGTGCGGTTAAGCACGCTACGCTTGCAATGGTAGCCCCCGGTATAGCAGAAGCGCTGATTGCAACGGCAATGGGATTGTTTGCAGCTATCCCGGCGGTGGTTGCTTATAACCGTTATGCAGAAAAAGTGGATCGTCTGTGCAATCGTTATGAAAACTTCCAGCAGGAATTTGCCAGCCTGTTGCACCGACAGACGATCAGTAAAAATGCAGCGGAAGATCACTAAGCCATGGCTGATCGTAAACGCAGAGCAATGAATGAAATTAATGTTGTTCCTTACATTGATGTCATGCTGGTACTGCTGATTATTTTTATGATTACAGCACCACTGTTATCGCAGGGTGTTGAAATTGATTTGCCGACAGCTGATGCTAACCCGATTTCTCCCGATCAGCAGGAGCCACTAGTGGTGGCGGTCAATAAGGATGGCGATTATTTCTTAAATATCGGTGATCAGCCGAATAAACCCATCAAAGCTCAGTTGATGGTTAACCGGGTTGCGGCGGTATTAAAACTGCGCCCCGACACACCGGTTTTGGTGCGTGGTGATAAGGATGTAAATTACGGAAAGGTAGTCAGAGCGATGGTGTTTTTACAGCAGGCAGGAGTCGCAAAAGTAGGCCTGATGACAGAAGGTCTGAACTGACAGGTATGATGCAGTGATGAAAGAAGGAAGTTTACTAGGCATTATCCGTTATGACTCTAAAGCATTTTATATTGCGGTTGCTCTGCATGTATTAATTTTAATTGTTTTACTGTTGAGTGTGAATTTTTCTGAGCGACCAGAAACGCGGCATCAGCCGGTAGAAACAGTGCAGGCTGTTGTTGTTGATAGTCAGATTGTTCAGGCTGAAATGGACAAAATTAAAAAATCGGAAGCAAGAAAAAAATACAATGAAAAGCAGCGGCTGAAACGACTGGCTGATAAAGCCCGCAAGGAAGAACGTAAGCGTAAACAGGCGATTAAAAAACGTAAGCAGGAAGAAAAACGCCTTGCTGACCTGAAAAAGAAACGCCTTGATAATGAAAAAAAGAATCAGCAGCAAGTTAAAGACCTGGCGGATTTAAAACAGAAAAAACAAAAGCTTGAGCAGCAGCGTCAGGCTGAACAGCAACGACTGGCTGCGATACAGAAAAAAAGAGAACAGGAAGAGCTGATCAGGGAAAATGCGCGCAAGGCTGAAGCAGACAAGCAGCGACAAAAAGAAGCTGCTGCCGCGCTCAAGAAAAAGCTGGCGGAAGAAGAGCGTCAGCGCTATCTGAACAGCGCCAAGGTAAGAAAAATGCGTTCTCAATATGTTAAACTTATCGAACGGCATGTCGAGAAAAAATGGATCAAACCGGCCAGTACCAGTAAAGGCATGTTTTGCGATGTGGTCATAACGCAAAACAGAGCAGGTACCGTGCTCAGTGTCAGAACTGACAAGTGCCAGGGCGATAAAGCATTCCGTTTGTCTGTGGAGAGAGCAGTACGGCGGGCGTCGCCATTACCTGACCCACCAAGCCCGGATGTATTTGACAGGACTATCCGTTTTGGATTCAGGCCTTAAAATAGGGTTTTGGTTAAACAATAGACAATTTCAGACGAGTGTCAGTAGTACTTATGTTTATGTTTAGAAGAGATGTTATGAAACAAATATTATCGGCACTGAGTTTTTTCTTACTGGTTTGTTCCTGGCCTGCCCAGGCTGTGCTGGATGTTGAAATTACTCAGGGTACGGAAGATGCGTTACCGATCGCAATCGTGCCATTTAACTGGAGCGGTGCGCCAGTGGCTGCGGGTGCGGCAACTCAGCCTGATATGAAATGGGCTGAGGTGATTTCATCCGATTTATTACGCAGTGGTCGTTTTGCGCCAGTTGCGGAAAATGATTTATTAAGTCGCCCGCAAAGTGCTGAGAATCTGGACTTTAAAACCTGGCGAGTTGGCGGCATCGATCATCTGGTGATTGGCTCTGTTAGTGCGGCTGGCGTTAATCAATACACGGTTCAGTTTCAATTATTTGATGTGTTAAAAGGTGAGCAGTTATTGGGCTATAGTTTCACCACCAGTTCGCTCAGGCGTACAGCACACCATATCAGTGACTTAATCTACCAGCAGTTAACCGGTCAAAAAGGTGCTTTTAATACCAAAGTGGCTTATGTCACCGTTAGCCGTGAACTGGGTACGGCCAGTTATAAACTGGAAGTATCTGATGCAGACGGATATAACCCGGTGACTATTTTAACCTCGACTCAGCCGATTATGTCACCCAGCTGGTCACCGGATGGTTCTCAGTTAGCTTATGTCTCGTTTGAGAATAAACGCGCACAGATTTTCACTCAGATATTAGCGACTGAGCAGCGCACACCGCTGTCAACGTTTAAAGGTCTGAATGGCGCACCAGTCTGGTCACCCGATGGCAAGCAACTGGCGATGACATTGTCTAAAGACGGGAATCCTGATATTTATGTATTAAATTTGCAGGACAAAGCGCTCACGCGCATTACCCGGCACTGGGGTATTGATACCGAGCCGGCCTGGATGCCTGATAGTAAAACCCTGGTCTTTACTTCTAACCGTTCCGGTAAGCCGCAGTTGTATAAATTTACCCAAGCAGGGCAAAGACCGCAGCGACTGACCTTTGAAGGCGAGTATAATGCCAGCGCTGAGATTTCAAAAGATGGTTTAAAAATGGCTTTTGTCTACAAAGATAAAAGCGGTTTTAAGATTGCCAGCATGGATCTGGAAACCGGTATTATGGACGTACTGACAGACGGGCCACTTGATGAGTCGCCAAGTTTTGCGCCAAATGGCAGTATGATTTTATACGCAGAAGGGCAGCGGGGAGCGTTAGCCGCGGTTTCTTTTGATGGACGTTTTAAACAAAGGCTGGTTGCCAGAGATGGCGAAGTACGCGAACCCAGCTGGTCACCTTTTTCTAAATAATTCATCTCGGAGAGAATTAAATGCGAAATTACATATTGATAGTACTTGCGGCAGCGTTATTGGCAGGATGTCCGGCGCAGCCACCTAAAGGCGATGATGCATCGACGAAAAAAGATGCGACGACAACTACGTCGACTACGGACGGCACTGACGATAAAGGTGCCGTACAAACCGGTAAATTAGACGGTGCCGACAGAACCAATAGCACAGCTTTAACCGGTGGTGATCAGCCTTACCGAAAAGATGCGATTCATGATGCTAACAGTCCGTTATCGCAACAGGTTATTTACTTTGATTTTAATGCCAGTGCTATCAAATCAGAATACCGTGATTTGATTACCTGGCATGGTCGTTATCTGGCTTCAAATCAGGATATGAAAATAAGACTTGAAGGTCATACTGATGAAAGAGGCACAAGAGAATATAATGTTGCTTTAGGTGATCGTCGTGCACTGTCGGTTAAACGTATGCTGATGTTCCAGGGCGCGACTAAAAAGCAAATCGAAGTTATTAGTTATGGTGAAGAAAAGCCGGTTGGCTTGGAACATACCGAAGCTGCATGGGCAAAAAATCGCCGTGTACAGTTGGTTTATGGGGCAATGTAAGATGCGAAACATTTTCAAATCAGGGTTATTGTTGAGTGCTTTATTGGTTGCGAATCAGACGATAGCTGCGCCGCCACGTACTGCGCCTGAACCTATTCAGCAATATGGTGCGGCGCCGGCTCTGGATGAAAAATCAGAGCAGCGCCTTAACCTGTTAGAGAAAAAACTCGACAATAATGTTATCTATGATTTGTTAGAGCAAATTGCGCAGCTGAAAAAAGAA
>Ga0316207_10002319_pt1 | contig 19875 bp, 14 predicted proteins | sample 6weekpyrite_MG_FD_204943 | JGI IMG/M metagenome (GOLD analysis project Ga0316207, IMG submission 204943) | Microbial mat bacterial communities from mineral coupon in-situ incubated in ocean water Damariscotta River, Maine, United States -... | ecosystem: Environmental > Aquatic > Marine >...
ATTGACTTACTTTATCGCCAGGACAAAGCTTAATCTGTTCCCCGTCTTATCATTTATATTCAACTTGTTTTTGATATAGATTATTAAAGACCAGGCATTATACGAAGAAAAAAGGAGCATAATTTACTAATAACATATCTAAAATTTTAAGATGGGTTCGTTATTACATAAATTATCATGGCTTTTTTAGTCGGTGTTAATTTTGTAATAATGCAGTTAATCGGACCAAAATACTGTTGTGGTATAACTTGCCTGCTTTATAGCTTTGGTGGTTTTACAAAGAGTGATTTTACAGGGAGAGGATCATGCACAAGATTAATCAGTTAAAAAAATTAAGATATCATCATTTGGCTGTACTACTGCTAGTTAGTGTGTACGCTTTGATAACAGTTGGTTGTGGTCCCACCCAGTTAGTAAGCAAGGCCAGCAGCGGTGCGCCCGGAAACGGCAGTAGTTATACTCCTTCAATTAGTGCCGATGGACGTTTTGTCGCGTTTACATCAGCCGCTGATAATTTCGATCAGAATGACATTAACAGCCGCAGAGATGTCTATGTGCATGATCGAGAAAACCTCACCACTGAAAGAATATTCCCAACCAGCCACGGTACCGTTCAGCCATCCATAAGTGGCAGTGGTGCATATATTGCACTTGAAGTTACAGTCTTACAGGGAAATAATCTTATTTATGTCATTAACAGGCTAAGCCACAATAGCTGGCTAGCGAGCATTTCTAATGATGGAATAACTCCAGCCAATGACGGTTCGTTTAAGCCATCCATCAGTGGTGATGGGCGTTTTGTGGCTTTTTACTCACGCGCCACTAACCTGGTTGACGATGACAACAACGAAGTGCTAGATGTCTTTGTTCGTGACCGGATCAACCAGACCAATGAGCTCATCAGTGTGGACAACAGTGGCAATCAAGGCAATTATAGTAGCTTTTCGCCATCCATCAGCGCCGATGGGCGTTTTGTGGCATTTGCCTCAGACGCCAGTAACCTGGTTGACGATGATACGAATGAACATATTGATGTGTTTGTTCATGACCGGGCCAACCATACTACCGAGATTATCAGTGTGCGCAGCAACGGCAATCAAGGTGATGCTGACAGCCAAAACCCATCTATCAGCAGGGATGGGCGTTTTGTGGCATTTACCTCACAAGCCGATAACCTCGATCCTAATGATGCGAATGCACTTCGTGATATCTTTGTTCATGACCGGACCAACCATACTACCGAACTTATCAGTGTGGCCAGCAACGGCAATCAAGGCAATCGTCACAGCTTGCTGTCATTCATCAGCGCCGATGGCCGCTTTGTGGCATTTTCCTCAGACGCCACTAACCTGGTTCGCAATGACATGAACAACGCCACTGATATCTTTGTACATGTCCGAGCCAACCATACCACCGAGCGCGTCAGTGTGGATAGATACGGTTTTGAGGGCGATCATGATAGCGATTTTCCAGTCATCAGTGCCGATGGGCGTATTGTGGCATTTGACTCACGGGCCAGTAACCTCACCGTCAATAGGATCGAAGTAAGAGATGTATTTGTAAGAGACCGTGACTATAACCCTTAGTGGTAGGTCTGCAATATAAATTAGGGGCGGTGTGAGGAAACTGGATTATGACAGTGCCTCGCCCCAACGCTTGATGACCTTTTTCTGGCCTGAACGTAGTCGCTGGAATTACCAGGGTGTCGGAATAATTTAATTTAAAATAAATTACTCCACCATCTTTAATATTCGCCTTTAATATTCGATTATACTTTGCTGAATAAGCTGAGTACTTAATTAGACTTTAATTACTGGTAGTTTTTAATTGACTTACTTTGTCACCCAGGCAAACCTGAATCTGCTCCCGGTCCAGGGTTTCATGTTCTTCAAGTTCATTAATTAAACTGTTCAGTTTCTCCCTGTGTTTTGTTATTAAATCAATCGCCTGTGTTTCAGCATTACCCAGAAGATTTTTTACCGCCTTATCCACCAACTGTGCTGAGTTTTCGGAAAAGTGTCGCGGCTGAGCCATTTCTTTACCTAGAAATGGGTGCTCCTCAGTATCGCGCAGATCCACCGGACCAATTTCACTGGACATACCCCAGCGGGTAACCATTGCACGGGCCAGTGCGGTCGCCTGGGTAATGTCATTATCGGCACCGGAGCTGACACTCCCTAAAAGCTCACGTTCTGCACATCGCCCACCCAGCATCACGACTAAGCGTTCTCTCAAATAATCTTCTGGTAAGGTGTGTCGCTCGTATTCAGGTAACTGATGGGTTACACCTAAAGCACGGCCTCGGGGAATGATGCTTACTTTATAAATTGGATCAGCGTGGGGAAGAAAATAGGTAACCAGTGCGTGTCCAGATTCATGTACCACCAATCGATGTCGCTCTTCGGGCTGGATAGCCAGGGTGCGTACCGTACCCAGCATCAGTTTGTCCCGGGCTTCATCAAAATGCATCATGCTGACTTCTGTTGCCTTATCACGGGCAGCCAGCATAGCGGCTTCATTAACCAGGTTTTTGATATCGGCTCCTGAGAAGCCGGGTGTACCGGCTGATATCTGTTGTAGATTCACATCTTCAGCCAGGGGTACCTGACGGCTATGCACTTTGAGAATAGCCAGTCGGTCATTACGATCTGGTAATTCCAGCACTACATGGCGATCAAAACGTCCGGGTCTTAGTAGTGCGGGATCCAGCACATCCGGACGATTGGTTGCTGCCAGCACTATGATGGCTTCATGGCCACTAAAGCCATCCATTTCGGCGAGAATCTGGTTAAGGGTCTGTTCGCGTTCATCATGGCCTCCGCCAAGACCCGTTCCGCGGGTACGGCCAATACTATCCAGTTCGTCTATAAAGATAATGGCAGGTGAATTTTTCTTGGCTTCATCAAACAGGCTGCGAACACGAGATGCACCCACGCCGACGAAAACTTCGATGAATTCAGAGCCTGAAATGGAATAGAACCTGACACCGGCTTCGCCTGCCAAAGCTCGGGCCATGAGTGTTTTACCCGTGCCTGGTGGCCCCATCAATAGAACACCGCGGGGTACTTCGGCCCCAAGTGAGCGGTATTGTGCTGGATGTTTGAGGAACTCAACTAATTCGCTGACTTCTCGTTTAGCTGACTCCTGACCCGCCATATCATCAAAAGTGACATCGGGAATATTAGCCGCTCGGGTTGAACCCCGTAGAAAATTCCCTAACTCACCTTTACCGCCCAGGCCGCCTGACATGCTGCTTTGTGCCCGCTTAATAATCCACACCCAGAATGCAATTATAAATATCCACGGCAATATACTAAGCAGTATGCTCCATAAGCCACCCTCGGCTTCGGGTGCGTATACGTTTACAACAACCTGTTTTGCTTCGAGGATGGGGAGCAGACTTTCATCGCCAATGTCTGGAATTCGAGTTTTGAAAAACTTGCCCATTTCTTTGTTTGGGCCAAGGCCGGTCGGTTGAAACAAAGTTCCTTCAGCTTTATTGCCCTTTAGTGTGATCGACTCAAGCTCACCTTCATTTAACAGTTGTTTGAACTGGCTATAGGGTATGTCTAAGACAGGCTCAGTTGCCAGTCTTTGTGTTAGTGCATAGTAAAACCCAATGCATGCAATCACCACTATTGCATTGATGACCCAGTTTTTTGGGATCGGATATTTTTCTGGAAATCTGGATTCTGGCATTAGTCTTCCTGTTCAATTTCATGGCTGATTCTTGCAGTGTTGCTGATCTACAAATGCAACTACTTCCTGTTACAAGGTCAGACTCATCAATTTCATTTTCGAAAAACAGTACATCGAGGGTTATCTAATTTTTAATAAATGCAACACTTTCATGTTACGTCCCAATTAACCTCGTTACCAGTCGTTTATTTCAAATTCTTGAGCTATGACATATTCGAATGACTACGGGCGAAGGCATGGGGCTTAATCAGTGGCTAGATCCAGGTTCGTGAGCAATGGTTGCAGATAGTTAGAAAGTATCAGCTTCCAACCATAATTATTCATGTGTAAAAAAATATGATGTAAAACAATTTGATTGTTGAGAACTATGTCAGAATAATAATTTGAAAAAATATCTGTTTCACATTTTTTAGATCGCGGGACAAATAAGTTATAAATTAATAGCGTTAAAAACGACTGTGTATATAACATGAATTCAACTTAGGCGTGTTATCATTTAGTCATGAACTTTAATATATCCAGCATGCTGAATCCGATGGTGTACGACCACACTGTTGGCAGCATCGAACTCATTGAAACCCATATTTCCTGGGTGATCCTCACAGGTGAGTTTGCCTACAAGATAAAAAAGCCGGTTAATTTTGGTTTTCTCGATTTTTCTACACTGCAAAAAAGACGTAAATGTTGTGAGCTGGAAATACACCTGAATCGCAGATTGGCTCCTGACATCTATCTTGATGTGGTAGCCATTACCGGTACATCAAACAGGCCGCGTGTTGTTGCTGTTGGTGAGGCATTTGAGTATGCGGTGAAAATGAAACAGTTTCCACAAACAGCACTGCTTGATTATATGCAGGAAAATGGAGAGCTGACATTTCAGCATATGGATGCACTTGCCCGTATGGTTGCGGATTTTCACCAGCAGGTTGAGGTGGCGAGTGAGTTTGTGGAATATGGAAATAAAAGCTGTTTATATCATCCAGTTGAAGAAAATTTTCTCCAGATAGGCGAGCATCTGGATACCGAGCCCTATGAAACAAACCTGCTTGAGCTCATGCAGTGGAGTCGACTGGAATTTGAAAAACGTGAATCGATTTTTGTGCAACGTAAACACGATGGATATGTGCGTGAATGCCATGGTGATATGCACCTGCGTAACCTGATATGGCTTAACAATCGGCCAGCCGCATTTGACTGCATTGAGTTTAATCCACAATTAAGCTGGATTGATGTGATGAGTGAAGTGGCTTTTCTGGTGATGGACTTGCAGAGTCGGCAACAATACGGTCTGGCCCAAAGGTTTCTTAATCAATACCTCGAAGCTACCGGGGATTATGCCGGCCTGGTTGTGTTGCCATTTTATCTTTGTTATCGTGCGCTGGTACGCGCAAAGGTAGATAGTTTACGCCTTAGTCAGCAAGATATTACTGAAATCGAGAAAGAACAGTTTCATGCTGAATTCGAGTCATATTTACAGTTGGCTACGGCATATACGCATTCTTCAAAGCCGAAACTTATTATTATGTTTGGCTTGTCTGCTTCAGGAAAAAGTACCGTATCTCAACAGATAACGGATGTTATGAAGGTAATTCGTATACGTTCGGATGTGGAGCGAAAGCGATTCTTCGATATGCCTTTAAGCGTGGGTGCTTCACATGAAATTGATAAGAGTGCACTCGACACAGGCGTTTACTCTGAGCAGGCATCTCAGCTAACCTATGCAAAATTAGCAGAGCTTGCAACACAGGTAATTGATGCGGGTTATAGCGTTTTAATTGATGCTGCATTTTTGCAGCATAAACAACGTGAAGTATTTCAACAACTCGCCGCTCGCTTAGGTGTTTCGTATATTATTTTAGCAGTAACCGCGCCAGTTGAAGTATTACGACAACGTATCATGGAAAGAAAAAATGATATTTCCGAAGCTGATCTTAGTGTGCTTGAACATCAACTAACAAAATGGAAGCCTCCCCGTGATGATGAAAAAGGTATGACGATTAATGTGAATACTGAACATAGAATTGATATAGAAAAACTTAAAAATGCGATTAATTCACATTGATTGAAATTAATGGTGGCAGGTAATAATTTCAGTAAGTAGGCAATATTTTTACTAGTAATTTCTGCATATCATAACTGTTCAGAGTATTTAAATAGTTTTTTAATTTGTAAAGCCTATCATTACGGTTATATGAATTTACCGATAAATATTATCAACTTATGCACAATGTATGAATTTATTCAACATTAAATAAATGTTCATCCTGTTGAGCTATTTCCTGCAGGCGACGGATTCGTTCTTCGGTTACAGGATGTGATCGTAATAAAGACGATTCAGGAATACGCAGGCCAGGAAGTAATAGATGTTTGAGCCAGCTTTCATAGCGTTGCATTTTTATTAATGCAGAGATAAGCCCCTGCGGATCACCGGTTAATTTTATCGCCTGGCTATCAGCATTAAACTCTCTTGTTCGTGATAAGGCCAGCTGCATTAAGGCACTTAGTCCTGGAGCAAGAATTAATATCAATAGCAGTATCCAGGGTATACTCTGTTGCTGAATAATCAGTAAGGGTAAATAAAACAGTATCATTATATAACCAGACAGTGCCATTAAACTGGTTATGTAATTGATTACATTGGCCAGGCCCATTACCCATAAATCCTTACTTTGAATATGACTCATCTCATGGGCCAGCACGGCAGCCAGTTCGCGAATTGTAAGTGCACGAATCATTCCGTCACTGATTGCTATTGCCCTGTCTTTTTTCAAACCCACTGAAAATGCTATCAGGGTACGTCTGGGTATGTAATATAGTTTTGGCGTATACGACAAATGACTTTGACTGGCTAACCAGTCAATAATATTTGTGAGTCGCTCAGGTGAAAAGGGGCGAGCACCGTAAAGGTAGAGTATTAAATGTGAAGAACTCCCTGGTATTATGACTAACAAAATGACACTAGCGCCCAGTGCCCAAAATAAGCCAATAAAACCGGCAACTAGCCATCCTGTTAGGCCCAGTAATGAAAACATTCCTGTTAATAGTAAAAAGCTATGCAGTAAATTTTTCAGGCGGTAGTGTTGGCTTATGTTGTTCTTCATATGCGTAGTATAAATCAGTGCAAGCACAATACCTAAGGAGTGGTTATTGATTTGCCATATTTTTACTAAAGATACTTAATTTAATGGCGAGTAATCTGTATGTAAAAATAGATATTGATGTTCATCAACTAGTTTGCTTTTGACAATGAATAAATCGTTTCAACGCAGTATATTGGTTAGATAGTAGCTGGTTTTATTTTCTGAGTATAGGCTCTGTTTTTTTAGAGTTAAACGAGGATAATAAATTATGATGAAATTAAGCCGATTATGCTCCCTGTCTCTGTTATTTATAGCAGTCGTGTTGCTGCTTGCTGCGTCTGCTAATTGTGTAGCTAAGTCTTTTTATCAGTTATCGATAGAAGGTATTATTGGGCCAGCAACAGATGATTATATTGAACGGTCAATTGAAACCGCCACTTTACAGCATGCTGAACTGATTGTAATCCAGATGGATACCCCGGGTGGTCTAGATTCAGCCATGCGCAATATTATCAGGAACATCACTAATTCTTATGTACCTGTAGTCGTTTATGTCTCACCGAGTGGTGCACGTGCAGCCAGTGCGGGTACCTATATTCTTTACGCAAGTCATATTGCGGCGATGGCACCGGGTACAAATCTGGGTGCTGCTACGCCGATTCGAATAGGGGGTATATCACCACCCGATATTTCTAAAAAAGATAAAGCTGAAAAACCATCGGCTGATGAACATAAAAGTGCATTAGAGCAAAAGATGATTAACGATGCGGTGGCTTATATACGTGGGCTGGCTCAACTGCGTGATCGCAACCAGCAGTGGGCTGAAAAAGCAGTGCGAGAAGCGGCCAGTCTTCCGGCTAATGATGCTTTAAAGCAAAATGTCATTGATATTGTAGCTGTGGATATACAGGATTTGTTGAAACAGGTTAATGGCCGTGAGCTGTCTATACACGGTCAAAAACGGTTTTTGGAAACCGCAGACCTGATACAACAGGAAATTAATCCGGACTGGCGAAGTCAATTTTTAAGTGTTATTACAAATCCGAATGTGGCTTATATTTTAATGCTTGTCGGTATTTATGGTTTGATATTCGAGTTCTCAAATCCGGGCGCTATTGTGCCGGGTACCATTGGTGCTATTTGTTTATTACTGGCAATGTATTCATTTCAGTTATTACCGATTAACTATGCGGGTATGGCACTTATTTTACTCGGAGTGGCCCTGATGGTTGGTGAAGCTTTTCAGCCAAGTTTTGGTGTGCTGGGTATTGGTGGTGTTGTTGCGTTTGTGATGGGGTCAATAATTTTAATGGATACCGATGTACCGGGTTTCGGTATTGATATTTCGGTGATAGTTACGTTTGCATTAAGCAGTGTATTTTTATTTGTTTTTGTTATTGGAATGGCGATCAATGCTCGTCGACGCCCCATTGTGAGTGGTATGGAAGAATTGCTAGGTAGCGAAGCACTGGTACTAGAAGATTTTGATAAAAAGGGCAGGGTTTATATTCACAGTGAAAACTGGAATGCGCTCTGTAATACGCCTTTACATAAAGGACAGCATGTGAAGGTTATTGGCATGGATGGCTTAACCTTACAGGTTGAACCTTTGACACCTTCTAAACAGGAGTAAAAATCATGACCACGTATAGCTTTTACATATTGGCCACTATTGTCGTTATGTTACTTGCGAGTGCCATTAGAATTTTGCGCGAATATCAGCGCGGAGTGATATTTATGCTTGGGCGTTTCTGGAAAGTAAAAGGTCCGGGTTTCATAATTGTTATTCCGTTTATACAACAAATGGTTCGAGTTGATCTGCGTACAGTTGTTATGGATGTGCCGAGTCAGGATGTGATTTCTCGAGATAATGTTTCGGTGCATGTGAATGCTGTCGTCTATTTTCGAGTGATTGATCCTGAAAAATCAATTATCCAGGTTGAAAATTTTTACGAGGCAACCAGTCAGTTAGCACAAACCACATTAAGATCTGTGTTAGGACAGCATGAGCTAGATGAAATGCTCGCTGAACGAGATCGTCTAAATGCGGATATTCAAAATAGCCTTGATCAACAAACCGATGCCTGGGGAATTAAGGTTAGCAATGTAGAAATAAAACATATTGATCTCGATGAAAGCATGATACGCGCGATTGCCAAACAGGCCGAAGCAGAACGTACACGACGTGCCAAAGTAATTCATGCGGAAGGTGAGATGCAGGCAGCAGAAAAACTTTTTGTAGCGGCACAGACACTGGCTAAACAAAGCGAGGCTTTGCAGTTGAGGTATTTACAAACATTAACTGAAATAGCGGGTGAACGAAGTAATACGATAGTTTTTCCGTTGCCGATGGATTTAATTAAGCATTTGATTAATAAAACAGAAAGTTAATTTAAAATTTTACGATATATAAGTTTTAAATATATGCAATCATTGCTGTCCCGTTAACCTTAATGGGTATTATCTGCATAACTGATACAACAGGCTATGAACATACGCTCCAATAAATGAGACATGAAAATAGCAAACTACAAAATCGTCATCTCCGAATGCTTGTGTCGGAGATCCAGCGACCTTAGAGTCTGCAAAGTCACTGGATTATAAAATACATCCATGTATTTTACCCTTCGGGCCATACAGAGTATGTTTAAATTCGCTCCAGGCGAATTTACCCCGACACAAGCATTCGGGAATGACGAAGGCTTTAATTTAACGGGATAGCAGTGAAATAGAATAATAAATTGCAAGGAGTAAATTATGATATGCCCGAAATGTAATGGTCAATTTAATAAACTCTCTATTAGCAACATAGAGGCAAGTAAATGTGATAGTTGTGGTGCCATTTTATTCAGGCATGGCTCGCATAATAAAGCTAGAAATATTCCTGAAGCCATAGCTCGTGATAGCAATGTTGAAACGGTGCGAGGGAGTAACGAGATTCGTGATGTGGATTGCCCGGAATGTCATAGCCGCATGACAAAAATGACTGATAAAGCACAACATCACATACAGTTCGAAGCGTGTAGTTATTGTGACAATGTTTTATTTGATGCGGGAGAATTTAAGGATTTTAGTGAATATACCCTGGTTGAACGCATTAAAGAGGTTGTGTCTATTTTTAAGTCAAATATATCGTTATAGCTTTTTTAAAATTAGCAGAGGAACATAAAAATGAATCATCAGATTAAAGAAAACCTTAAACAACAATCAACCTGGATACGTGGCATATATATGCTGATGTTTACACTGTTTTATAGTGTTTCAGAAATTGTTCTGTTTGCCGTTGTATTGGTTCAGTTTTTACTCAATCTGTTTACTGGGGAGAGTAATCCGAGATTGTTAAAGCTGGGCCAGAGTCTTGCTACCTATATTTATCAAATTATTCAGTTCCTTACTTTTAATAGTGATTATCGACCTTATCCTTTTGGTGCATGGCCAAAAACTGAACCAAAAGAGATGAAAAAGCATCGGGTTAAAACTGAAGAAGCAGAGGCCTGATCTAAGGGGGGGATCTAGTAAAAAAATGGTTATTAATTGGCGAGTTCTTTGATTTGGGAGTGATAAGAAATGTTTAAAAAAATCTGTCTATATTTATTAATGCCTACACTATTTTTTATTAACACTTCGACATTGGCCGAAGACAGTAAGGAGTTGCGTAAACAGCAATATGCTGCTCAGAAGGAACGCCAGGTTAAAAAAAAGGAGCGTAGAGAAGAGGTCAAAGAAGCTAAAGCTGAATTCAGGGAGTATACCCGTGAATTGAAAACGGAATATCGTGAAAAATTGAAAGACATCGAAACCGAGTTCGAATTAAAGCGTGTTGAGCTTGAGGCAAATCATGATTCGAAAGTGGCTGTGGCCGATGCGGAATATCAGAAGAAGTTTTCTGATCTTTTTATGAAGCAGAATGCAAAGTATGACGAAAAGACCATTGAGCGATTGCAGCAAGAGGGAAAAGTTTTCGCTGATGAATTGTTTTCGTTAAAAAAACAATCTGCAGAAGAGATATATCAGGCACGAGTTGTTAATGTTGAAAACAATAATAAGCTTCTTTTGGATAGGGACCGGTTAGCACTAGACAAGGCATCTGAACTCGGTCTGACAAAAGATTATGCACCTGTCTTAGCTACACCTATTGGTTCCACTCTTACCAAAAAAGAAAAAAGGTGGAATGAAAAAGAAAAGAAAGCCGTTATCAAGCTGAAGAAAGCAAATCGGAAACTATTAAGTAAATTCAGGAACGGTGAAAAATTAAGAAATTGGCAAATTAAATTGATGAATGATGATTTCAAACTCACATGGGATGAGAAATCCGAATTGCATGGGATTGACTCGCAACAGCTTTTCTTTAATACCCTGATTATGCGAGCAATGCTGGGGGAGCAGTTTGATCAGGAATCTTTTATGTCTAAAATAGCTGAAAACAATAAGCAGAAAAATTTGATAAAAATTAAGTATAAGAAGATTCGAGATCAGAATGAAATAAAACGTAGGAAAGAGAAAAAAGATATTCTTAGTAAATAGTATGTAGTGATTTGTTTTAATTTTACAATGATAAAGACATAGTTAGGCTTGATTGTTCAATTAATACGGCTGATATTTTTTAAGAATTTTATTTTTGTATGTTTTAGTTTTGGACTATTTTCGCAAGCTCTTATCTTCATGGGAATTAGAATTCTGTGGCCTGCAAATACTCCAACAGATGAAATAACAAAATTCAATCCTAAAAAGACCACAGTTTTATAAAGCACTATCAGATAAAATTTATATGCAGTAACTTATACCCAGTCTAATACACTACATAACAAGGATTGGCCTTAAAGACCTGTATGCAGTGATTCTATCTCATCTTGTGCTTAACTTTCATATTGTCATTAATGTCTATCAATGAGACACTGCCACAGATTCATGTTGGTCATCAGGCCTTTGTGATTGGCAATATTCGAGACACTTAATTATAAAATCAATAATTAACGGAGGTAGTCAATGAAGTGTAATGAAGAGTTAGATAAATTTTGTGGTCGGGAGATAGCCCGCGCCAAAGCTTTTGAAAACATCTGGTCAAATGAGATCAATGAAGTATTTGCAGATGTTGCTTTTTATTATGACCGTGTTAACCGTGCGGCCAGTCTCGGTATGATCGACTGGTTCAGAAAGAGTTTCGTTTCAACAATTGAGCTGCAACCTCAACAAAGAGTGCTGGATGTTTGTGCAGGTACCAATGCTGTAGGCATTGCGCTGCTTAAAAAACAACCGGGTGTGCAGGTTTTTGCTGTGGATAGAAGCCCTGAAATGCAGAGTGTAGGGCAGGAGCAGGCAAAGGCTCATGGTTTTCATATCGACAGTACTATAACCGATGTGCATACATTACCTTTTCCAGACAATCATTTTGATGTTGTTACACTACAGTTTGCTTCTCGTCACCTAAGACTGATAGAGGTCATTAAGGAAGTTAAGCGGGTATTGAAACCGGGTGGACACTTCTACCACAGTGATATGCTTCGCCCGGGTAACAAGGTACTGGAGAAGGCGTATTTTGCTTATCTGACGGGGTGTGTATCAGTAGTGGCCTGGTTGTTTAAGAGCAATGAATATTCCCTGGGCTGTAAAAAATATTTCGTTGATGCGCTGAAGTTATTTTATTCACCTGAAGAAATGACTCAATTGTTATTTGATCAAGGTTTCACCAGTGTCACCAGTAAGTCGTTGCTTGGTGGTGTGGTCGGCTCACATAAAGCGGTGAGTGCGACATAAAATAAAAATAAAAGATGCCTGTAAGTTAAGGGAAAACGCTTAACTTACAGGTTTAAGTCCCTGACCTGATATCAGTTCTGTTATTTATTTCGCTTTTCTAACATGGGTTTTAAGCCTGACCAGATATTTTTCATTACCTGTGGTTGTGCCTCTGCTTTCGGATGCATACCGTCCTCTTGCATTAGGGCTCGATTACCGGCTACCTGATCTAGCATTTTAGGTATGAGGGTTATCTTGTTTTGAAGCGCCAGTTGGCTATACAGTTCTGCGAACTTTCGATTATAAACAACGCCATAATTGGGGGGCAGGCGCACACCGACCAGAAGTATTTCTGACAGGTCTTTTTTACATCGCTCAATGATGCTGTTCAGGCTATTTTCAATTTCGCTGAAAACAAGTCCGCGCAAACCATCGTTGGCACCGAGGGCGATAATTACAATTTGAGGTTTGTGATTTTTCAGTGCGCTCTCTACTCGGTTCAAACCCGTGCGTGTAGTGTCGCCACTGATACTGGCATTAATCACTTTGTAATCATAGCCCTGGTTGATAATTTCCTGTTGCAATAATGCGACCCAGCCCTCATTGATATTGATACCATAAGCGGCACTGAGGCTATCACCTAAAACAAGTATGCCGGGTGGTGTTTTGTTTGCGGCAAATACAGTATGGTTATATCCCTGAACTAAACCTGCCATTAAAAGACAAAGCAGGTATGTTTTAAAGCGTGAATTTAATAATCTGGAGAATTTATTTATCATGACTCATGTTGCATTGAATGCATCGGTAGAGGCCTGTCAACTGGGCAAGCAGGTGACAACCCGTGATGGTGCGTTAACGTTGTTGGATGATATCAGCTTTACCATAGAAGCGGGAACCTCTGTGGCGATTCTGGGGGCATCGGGTTCGGGGAAAACGACCTTGTTAGGTTTACTTGCAGGGCTGGATACGCCGTCGTCGGGTTCAGTGATTCTTGACAATAAAAATCTCAATGATTTTGATGAAGATGGGCGCGCCTCACTCAGGGCTGAACGAGTGGGTTTCGTGTTTCAGAATTTTCAGCTACTACAGGGTTTGACGGCTCTTGAAAACGTGATGCTGCCACTGGAACTGGCGCAGGCACCACATCCGCGTAAAACGGCGTCTGAATTACTTACTAGAGTAGGTCTGGGGGAGCGATTTCATCATTATCCTAACCAGCTATCAGGTGGTGAGCAGCAACGTTGCGCCATTGCCCGTGCTTTTTCTACAAAACCCCGTTGCCTGTTTGCAGATGAGCCCACCGGCAACCTGGACAGTAAAACCGGTAAACGAATTATTGAGTTATTGTTTGAGCTTAATTCTGAACAGGGCACTACGTTAATTATGGCAACACATGATGTGCAGCTCTCTAAATTATGTAAACAACGTATTGAACTGGACGCTGGAAGACTGATTAATAGCGAAGCAGACTTACACCATGGTTGAAGCACATAAGAAACCACAGAAGGGTTTACACAGGGATTTTGGTTTTTTCTGGACCAACTCATGGCGCATGCTATGGCGTGACTGGCGCGGTGGAGAGCTTAATATTCTGGCCATAGGCCTTATTATCGCGGTGACCAGTATTACCGCCGTCGGCTTTTTTACTGATCGAATTGAGCGTGGGTTGCAGATGCAGTCGGCCGAACTGATCGCTGCCGACCTGGTGATAACTTCAGGGCGCGCTGATATTAATGACCATCTTGCTGAAGCACGGGCAAATAATTTCAGGGTTACTACCATACAGCAGTTTCGCAGTGTGGTGCTGTCTAATGAACGCCTGCAACTTGCGGAAGTTAAAGTGGTGAGTGAAGGTTACCCTTTGCGTGGTGTGTTACGCATCAGTAACACGGCTTTTGGTGATGATGAAGCAACCACGGCTATACCCGTTGCTGGTGAGCTTTGGGTTGAAGCGCGGTTGTTGCAGCTACTGGGCCTTGAGATGGGTGACAGGGTGAAGCTGGGAAATTCCAGCTTTAAACTCGGTAAGATTTTACGCTATGAACCCGACCGTGCCGGTGACCTGTTTAGTGTTGCTCCACGTATCATGATGAACAGTGCTGACCTGACGGCTACGGGTTTGATTTCTACGGGCGCACTGGTTAATTATCGTGTGTTAATATCAGGTGAGCAGAGCCGTATTGATAATTTTCGTAAATCTATCGAAAAGTCTTTACGCCCAGGTGAAAAAATTCTGAGTGTTGAAGAGGGCCGGCCTGAACTCAATACGGCATTGAAAAGTGCCCAACAGTTTCTTGGTCTTGCTGCATTAATCAGTGTGTTACTAGCCGGTGTTGCGGTAGCGACGGTGGCTAACCGTTTTAGTAACCGCCACCTGGATAGCAGTGCCATGATGCGCTGTCTTGGCACCTCGCAGAACACGATCATTCAACTTTTCACCATGGAAATGCTCTGGCTTGCTATTCTGGCCAGTAGTGTTGGTTGCCTGTTTGGCATTCTGACTCAATTTGTTATTACAGAATTGCTTGACCAACTGGTGCTGACACAGTTACCCGCGCCCTCGTATAAAGCAGTTTTTCTGGGGTATGCCACGGGTATTGTTATGTTAGTGGGTTTTGCATTGCCGCCCTTACTCTCTCTGCGCCGAGTGCCACCATTACATGTTTTACGCAAAGATGTGCCAACACGCCCCCCCAGTGTGTGGACGGTTTATCTTGCAGTGGTGATGTGTATGTCGTTATTGATGTTCTGGCAAATTGGTGATCTAAAACTGGTGAGCGTAGTTATTGGTGGCATTATTGCGACATTAATAATCCTCGCATTAGCAGCTTATTTACTTATACGGGCGTTGAATCGTTTACGTGGGCGTGTCGGTATCGCCTGGCGTTTTGGGTTGGCCAATATTTCACGCCGGCCAGGTAGTAGTGTCATTCAGATTGTGGCTTTTGGCCTGGGCATTATGGTAATGCTGTTACTGTCGACCGTGCGCTCAGATTTACTCAATGACTGGCAGGGTAGTTTACCCAATGATGCACCGAATCATTTTGTTATCAATGTTCAACCCAATCAAGTTACACCTATAACGGATTACTTTAAAACCATGGGTGTTAGCAATACCCAGCTTTACCCCATGGTGCGGGCACGACTGGTGACAATTAATGATAAAAAGCTGAATAGTTCAGACTATGAAAGTGAACGTGCTAAACACCTGCTGACCCGTGAATTTAATCTTTCATGGGCAGAGAAAATGCAACTGGATAATGCACTGGTTGCAGGTTCATGGTGGAGCAGGGAGGATTTTGGAAAACCATTGCTGTCACTGGAATCTAAAATGGCTGAAACGTTAAAGCTTAAATTGAATGATGTAGCTGGGTTTGATATTAATGGCAGCATCATTAATTTTACCGTGAGTAATTTACGTAGTGTTGACTGGGACACATTTAATATTAATTTTTTTACCGTGGTGCCTCCAGGGGTGCTTGAAGCTAAACCGGCCAGCTGGGTAACCAGTGTCTATTTAAATAATGAGCAACGTCAGCAACTGGGTAAGCTGGTTGCTGAGTTTTCTAATGTTACACTCATCGATGTAGAAACCATTATGCAACGAGTACGTGGCATCATTGATCGTGTTTCACTTGCGGTAGAATTTATTTTTCTGTTCACAATACTAGCGGGCCTGGCTGTGCTGTATGCGGCTATTCAGTCTAATCAGGATGAAAGACGCTTTGAAAACGCGGTATTACGAACCCTGGGTGCCAGTAAAAAAACACTATTGTTCGGTCTGTTGGCAGAATTTACCCTGCTCGGTGCATTATCCGGTTTACTGGCGGGGCTTGCGGCAACATCACTTGCCTGGTTGCTGGCTGAACTGATTTTCAAGTTTGATTACCAGTTTGATATTACGGTGGCATTAACCGGTATTTTCAGCGGAATCGTAATCGTCGTCATCGCGGGGGTGCTGGGTACACGTAGCGTATTAATATCGCCGCCTATACAAAGTTTACGTGAAGGTAATGTGTAAGATTAGTATCTCCACATAAACAACTATAAAAATCAAAAGATAAAAGCATTTCATCCGCAAATGGCAGTTCCTGCGCATTCATGCGCCCACTGCATTAGTGCTTCCTTGCACGTCAACGCAAAACACGCAAATTTTATGTTTGTGCACCTACGGTGCACAACACTCAGTTAATGCTTTTGCTTTTATTTGCGTAATTTTGCGTTCATTTGCGGACAACTAATCTTTTGGCTTTTGGAGATATTCATTATTTCGGTATTGCCCAATCTTGATATTTTTATATTATACTTAGTAGCAAGAATCAGTATATGGACTAAATATGTCTGAGCATCATGATCACCTTAACGATATTAATAAACATCTTCCTTTAAAAGATAAATTAGTTTCGACGCATAAGTCAGTAAGTGAGCTTTTTCCATTTATTGTTCGCATTGCAATTGCATTATATGATCCTGAAACAAAAATTCTTAAAACATTTTTACACAGTAGTGGTGGTGATAGCCCGCTTGAGCATTATCAATCGACGATTGATGACGCACCATCGTTAAAAGAAATACTGGAAAAAGGATTGCCACGTGTTGTTAATAATCTGTTGACATTTGAAGACGGTGTTCATGATCATACCCGTCGAATTGGTCGTAGTGGCTATGCGGCAAGTTATACTCTGCCGATATTTAACAATGGTAATTTTATCGGTTTTATTTTCTTTAATTCTGACAAACAGGATGTTTTTACTGAAAGTGTTCTACGCCAGATTGATATATATGCTCACATAATTTCACTGATGGTGATAAACGAACTAACATCCATTCATACTTTGTCAGCAGCAGTTAAAACTACTGGACATATTACACATCTTCGAGACCCTGAAACAGGTAGCCACCTGGATCGAATGTCACGTTATAGCCGACTTATTGCAACAGAACTGGCTGAAACTTATGAGCTGGATGATGATTATATTGAGCGCATTTTTATGTTCTCTCCATTGCATGATATCGGCAAGGTAGGCATACCTGATAATATTTTGTTAAAGCCATCTAAGCTTGATGAGACAGAAGAAGTCATCATGAAAACCCATGTACAAAAGGGGGGCAATATCATTGATGAGCTTTTACAAAATTTTGGTCTGGATAATTTTGAATATATGGGGATTTTACGTAATATTGCCCTGTGTCATCACGAGGCGGTTAACGGAAGTGGATATCCTGCGGGTCTTCAGGGGGAAGAAATACCCCTGGAAGCCCGAATTGTTGCTGTTGCCGATGTGTTTGATGCATTGACCAGTAAGCGTCCATACAAAGAGGCCTGGAGTAATGAACGTAGCATCCAGGTGCTTAAGTCGCTCGCTGGCGAAAAACTTGATGTGAATTGTGTTAATGCCTTACTCAATAATATGGATCAGGTTGAGCTGATTCAGCAACAGTTTAAGGAAGATATTTTAGGTTAGTAGTTAATGGGCAAGGGCTATCTATTGCCTGTTTATTAAATATTTAAACCGCGTTATTAGAACGTGGATTTTTATTCTAAAAATTATTTGTCAAATAGTTATTGTTTTTGCCGTGTTTAGAAACTTTCATCTATTTATTACCCAGATAGGTAATATATTAATGAGCGAGGTTCAAGTTGAGTGCTATTTAACATTAAGGTCTATTTCCTGTTTACAAAAAAAATTATTTTGTTAGAATCAATAAAAAAAAGCGTGGGTGGTTTAATTCTAATTTAGAATTTAACATGCTTGTCATATTTTACTAACAGCTTGTAATTATAGCTTGTAAGTAATAATTATTGATTTATATCATATTTTTTTAAGTAACATCTTCCCTCGTGTAGGCCTTTATCTGGCCAATAAATGATCATTCAAATAAAAATTTATAAACCTTGATTTAAATGTAGTACAGGAATTATTTAATGAAGTTAACCAGTTATTATTCACTATTTTTATTATATATAGTTTTTTTTCTTACGGCCTGTGGTGGCGGTGGCGGGGATTCAGCAAAAACTGTTAGTATTTCCCTTAATAAATCCTCAGTATCTTTTAGTGCATCACGTAATGCTGCTTTGCCTGCAACGCAACAGGTTGTTGCAAACTTTGTTGGTGAGGGAGTACTGGCAGGCGTTCCGACAGGAGATGTGATGCCTGGCTGGTTAACGGTTGAATATGCTGCACCCCCTACAGCAACAACAACTACCTTTAATGTATCAATTACGACTTCAAATTTAGCAGCTGGAACCCATACAACAACCTTACGTTTTCTTACCGGTAGTACTGAGACAAATGAGTCGGAGTATAAAGACCTGACAGTAAGTTATACTTTAACTGATGAGCTTTCAGTTCAGGAAACGGTTTTAAACTTTGAAACAGTGTTAGGTAACGTCAATAACATTGCCGCTCAGACCCTTAATATCAGTGGCGAAAATATAAACTGGACAATGACTGCTGATCAAAGTTGGGTAAAGCTGGATACTAGTGGCGGAGTTGGTGTTGCTGCTATTCCTGTTTCCTTTGATTCAACCGGTATGTCTGCCGGACAACACTCGGCTACCATTACCGTAACAAATGTAGCTAATAGTTACAGCGAGACAGTTGCCGTTATATTAGATATTAAAGAACCGGCATTTGATTTGAGTCAGAACTCGATAGTATTTAGTGGCATTAATGGTAAAGCTATAAGCACTACTGACATCAACATTGCATTAAACAATGGCATGGCAACGGGGTGGTCGGTTGTCTCCAGTGAAAGCTGGTTAACATTAAGTGCAGCATCGGGTACTACACCACAGTCACTCACATTGGGGGTTGATGCACAAACAAACTCATTAACGAGTGGCACTCATAATGCAACATTAACATTTAATACCACTGTATCAGGTAATCCGGTTACAAAAATAGTTGATATCACCTTAACCTTAACGCCAATGACTTTTAACACTCTGCCATCACCGATATCTGTCTCCGGTATTAATGGTAGCGATTTAGGCGCTACGGTAATTAGTTTTGCCCTCGACACAGATGTGTATGATCATGGCTGGACATTATCTAGCAATAATCATTGGTTATTAGTTGATAGTCTTTCTTCTATCAATGGCACTAATAGTGGAACAGCGAGTGTAGTGGTTGATGCGTCAATTGCACCCGCATTAGTTAGTGGTGACTGGAGTGGCTCGTTAATGCTGGTTGCGCAGGTTAATGGCGATACAATTACTGAAACAATAAATGTGAGTTTGTCCTTAACTCAGGCGACCTTAACTCTGAGTCAGGCGGCCGTAACATTTGAAGGTATTAATGGTTCTGATCTGGGTTCACAAACTTTAGACTTGAGTATAAATACAGGCAATGTTACACAC
>Ga0316207_10002320_pt1 | contig 19865 bp, 16 predicted proteins | sample 6weekpyrite_MG_FD_204943 | JGI IMG/M metagenome (GOLD analysis project Ga0316207, IMG submission 204943) | Microbial mat bacterial communities from mineral coupon in-situ incubated in ocean water Damariscotta River, Maine, United States -... | ecosystem: Environmental > Aquatic > Marine >...
GAAGGGTTCATAGTTTTGACCTCGATTGATTTATGCTAACTCTGGGGATTCAGAGTTAATCAATTCGAGATCGGTGGTATTGGGTGTTTTGTTTAATCTGCCGCGTTAGCGGCTTCGTCCAACAACGAAAAAGGTGATCTACTTACAAGGGCTACCTAAGATAAAAGTCATTGGTCAAGGTGGAATGCTCGATGTCGCTGCACCTCATAATTTCAAACCTGGTGGCTGGATTTATTTCACCTACGTCAAAGATCAAAATGGCGATGGTGTCACTGTACTCGCTCGCGCAAAACTGAAACTTAATCGACTTAACAACTGGCAAGATTTGTTAATCTCAAAATCTGCTACCGATACTGGCCGTCACTTTGGAAGCCGAATAGCGTTTAAAAACGAACATGTATTTTTCACTATTGGTGATCGCGGTGTCCGCCCCAATGGACAAGATTTATCGAATCATGCTGCAAGTGTTTTAAGATTAAAGCGAAATGGTGACATTCCAAAAAATAATCCATTTATAAAAAATACCAATGTATTACCTGAAATTTGGAGTTACGGCCATCGTAATCCACAAGGCATTGCATATGATGAAAAAACAAATCGACTATGGCTAATTGAACACGGTCCCCGTGGCGGAGATGAAATCAATCTGGTATTACCGGGTCGCAATTATGGTTGGCCAGTCATATCTTATGGCAAAGAATACTGGGGACCCTTTGCTGTGGGTGAAGGAACAGAACGAAAGGGAATGGAACAACCCATAAAACAATACACACCATCCATTGCACCAGGCAGCCTGTTGGTATACTCAGGAAAAGCATTTCCCAACTGGCAGGGGAATCTGTTTTCTGGTGCGTTAAAACTAAGACACATAAACCGGGTAACATTGAATAAAGAAGCGAAAGCCATTGGTGAAGAACGATTATTAACAAACTTGGATGAACGAATTCGAGCATTAGTAGAAGCACCAAATGGGTGGATATATTTTTCCGCTGATAGTGGTAAAATATATAGAATTAGGCCTGGAAATGTAACCATGTAAAATATTCAGCCTTATTGTCATGGTATTAAATAATGGAAACAGCTATGGTAGTTTAAGGTTTTTCGAAGGAGGTTTTTATTAAGGACACTGACCCGAATGCCAGTAATTTTTGCATTAGTGAACCCATGCACGTCATTTTGACGTGCGTAGAGAATTTAAAAACTGAGTGGTTACTTTATTGGGCACTATCCCACATTTCTCACAGGATCGCGGGGTTATCACGCAGAGATTTGATACCACAAGGGGTTTTCTGACTGAGCGATAGAAGTGGTGTAAGGATGCAATATAGATTGTATTTCCGAAGAAAGAAAATTCATTGTAGGATCAAGTGAGAATTCGTGAATCTTTTGAGAAATGCGGGCTAGTGCTGTCAATACGTGGAGCGACTGGAGATGTGTATTTTTATTAATTTCTTGATACATCCATAGGTTTTACTAAAAAGCGTGATCTAACTGGGAAATCTTGGCTAAGTGTTACTTAACGTATCAATGACTCTTATAATGAATTCACGTGGGTTCTTTTTTATGGTTCTCAACAAGATTGATAAAATTATGTTTTTTTCTTCCCACCTTTTTTAAACGAAGGCCTAGCAGATTTAACCCCTTTTAATGCTGTTGGTAATGTTTGCTTACTTTGTTCAACCAAATGACAAATCGATTTTGTCAGCGGCTTCATAAATAAATCATAGCTAATATTTTTTGATGAGATTTCATTTAACATAGATTCCCATTCTGCTGTCATATCCGGTTGCGTGCTTGTTTCCGGTAAGCTTTCGATCAAGCCAGTACCAGCTGGGGTGGAGTGGATTTGTTTTTTTATTCGCTTTAGGTAACCTCGCTTAAACAATAGTTCTATGATATTTGCGCGGGTGGCTTCTGTTCCTAATCCATCGGTTTCACGCAAAATTTTGCGAATATTAGGATCTTTTACAAAACGGGATATTCCTGTCATCGCGGACAATAAGCTCGCATCGGTAAAGTGTTTCGGTGCTTGGGTTTGTCTTTCAATTAGTTCACCGTGAGTACAATGAACTTTTTCTCCGACTGCCAATGGTGGTAGGGGATTGTCTATTCCCAATTTTTGCTTTTTTTCAATATCTTTTGCATTGTTATCTTCTTTTAAAGCGGAATAAAGTGTTTTCCATCCTTCAATTTTCGTGCGACTGGCGTTTGTGACAAATAATCCGCCTTCAATTGACACTTCCAATCGCGTTTCATAATATTCGTGTTTTGGGCAAAATTGATAATAATATTGACGCGCAATTAATTCGTAAATTTGTTTTTCCTGTTGACTGATGGATGATATATTCATTCGTTTTTCAGTCGGTATAATCGCGTGATGTGCTTCAACCTTTTTATCATTCCAGGCAGCGCTTTTCAAAGCTAAATTTAACTCTTTTGTTACTATCTGCAATTTACTCGAGTTTTTGTCAACGGCGGAAATAACGTGATCAGCACGTTCGAAATGCTCTAGGGGTAAATGTCGACTATCTGATCGGGGATAGGTAATTAGCTTGTGGCGTTCGTACAATGCTTGGCAAAAATCTAAAACTTGTTTTGCAGACATGCCATACATTCGTGCGGCTTCAATTTGCAATGTCGATAAATTGAAGGGCAGGGGAGGCGCTTGTTTAATTAACTTTTCGTCAAGTTTTGTCACCGTACCTTGTTTATCGGTAATACGCCCTACTACATTTTCTGCGAGCTTTTTTGACAACACGCGACCTTCGTCATCCATATGCGGACGACAAGCATCACTCGGGCGCCATTTAGCATGAAAAATTTGTTTGTTTTTTTCTTCTTCTGTTTCTTGAGTAGTGGTTTGCAAGTGAGCACGGACATCATAATAAGGTTTAGGGATAAAAGCAGCAATTTCCTTGTCTCGTCTGACAACCAAACCTAGGATGGGTGTTTGCACTCGACCAACTGATAATACGCCATCATATCCAACTTTTCGTCCTTGTGTGGTATAGGCCCTTGTTAAATTAATACCGTATAACCAATCAGCCCGTGTGCGCGCCAAAGCGGACGTTGATAATGGTATGAATTCGATATTATCACGCAACTGATTAATAGAGCGTTTCACTGCCGCTGGATTCATGTCGCTAATCAAACAACGTTTTACGGTTTTTAATTTCGTTTTTGGCACCCGATGATAGGCAAAAACTTGATCAACCAATAATTGTCCTTCTCTATCAGGGTCGCCAGCGTGGACTAACTGATCGGCTTCTTTTAGCAATTTTTTTAAAATGGAGAGTTGGCTTTTGGTTTTAGTTTTCGGACGTAATTGCCATTGATCAGGAAAAATGGGTAAATGTTCCAATCGCCATTGTTTGTACTTTGGATCATAAGCATCGGGTTCAACATGCTCTAATAAATGGCCAATACACCAGCTTACACAATCTCCGTTACCAACACGTATAAAACCATTTTCTTTTTTATGGGGCTTGGGTAATACATCAACAATAGCACGTGCCAAACTGGGTTTTTCGGCAATATATAGGATCATAGGTAAATTCTACCATATACTGTTTAATTATACAGTATATAGTAGATTGTTTGTCTGAGGTTATCAATAGTTTAACGGTTACAATATTAGGGTTAGGATAGAAAAATGCTAAGTTAAGAATCTCTATCAATTCTGATCATACGATTAGCACTATAATTAAGTGAGATAAAATTCTCTTTTCATGCGGGATACCCTTAACTTAGTACGATTAGGGTTAGGGTAATGCTTAGGAGTTCAACCATGTATGTAATTAAATTAAAATAATTATTTTTTATATTTTAAATTTCCCTGAAACCAATATCCGCCAGATGAAATCGCATAAAAGTCAATTCTGGACTTCGACTCTAATTGATTCAAAAGAATCGCTTGAAAAAATGGCCTGATTTCCCTACTGGAACAAGACCTGTCATTTCCAGAAATAATATCCGTCAGGTTCACATTGCTTGGATAAAAAGTGTTCCGCAGTTGCTTTAATCGATAACCCAAAAAAGCTCAACGACATGCTCTCTCCATCTTCATAATATCGAACTAAAAATAGACGACATTTGCGTCTAAAGCATTATTTTTCCAAATAAATAAAGTATTCAATTTATCGTGTCGACTTAGTATCGGGGGCTAAGCTAGCCCGTATTTCTCACAGGATCGCGAGATAATCACGCAGAGATTTGATCCCACAAGGAATTTTCTGACTGAGCGGAATACAGACTGTATCTCCGAAGGAAGAAAATTCCTTGTGGGATCAAAGATCAAGTGAGAATCCGTGAATCCTGTGAGAAATGCGGGCTAGATATAAATAATTATGGGATTATCAAAAACGAAAGCTTGCTATGATTAATTACAAATCAATGTTAACAAATTGTAGAATTTCTCTTAGTCATTTCTTATTTATTCTATTTTTATCAGCGTTTGTTTTGATTCTTTCCGGATGCCCAGAAGACTCTGTTGACCAGGAAGCGTGCACACCCACCGCAAATAGCTGGCAGTTTTGTTTAAAAATAATCGACTCTGAAAATAACATTCTGCGGAATTTGCAAACCAAGAGTACCTACAGCGTCATCAGCTCACTAAATGTTGTTGGAACCAATGAATTAAGTAATTTTCTCGTAACGTTCAGTAGCGAAAATGGCACATTGGATCCTGCATCAGGTACCGCATTAACAGATTCAAATGGGAAGGCCAGTGTTAATTTTATAACCGGCACTGAGATCTTTGCTAGTGTTATTAAAGCATCAATATCCATTAATGACTCTCAATATACTGTAGACTATAATTTTGCCATTGGGGGTAGTGTTGAAACGGATCCGACTTTAGTTTCATCAAATGACACCTCCAATTCCAATGATACAACGTCAGCGACCAATAACGATGTCGTTGATACAACAGACGCCTCTGAACCAAGTGATACCACAGATACCACAGATACCAATAACGCAGTAACTGCAATTAGTGGTGCAATTGAATTTGTTTCGTCAGAGCCCGATAGCATAACGTTGCGTGGAACAGGCGGTACGAAGTTAACAGAATTTTCGACGATAACATTTCGATTAATCGGTTCAGATGGATTGCCATTGGCAAATCGCACCGTTAATTTTTCCTTAGATATTAATGTTGGTGGAATTGATATATTTCCTCTCAGTGCTGAAACAACATCTGAAGGCATAGTATACACAACGCTTCAGGCCGGTTATATTCCCACTTCGGTAAGAGTCAATGCAGATGCAAAATTGCTAGATTTAAATGGCGAAATCCAAAATGTTCATACCCAATCAGATCAGCTTGTAATTAGCACAGGCATTCCAGATCAAAATAGTTTTACGCTTTCTGTTTCGGAACAAAACCCTGAGGCGTGGGATTATAACGGTGTTAGCGTTATCGTGACCGCATATTTAGCAGATCATTTTAATAATCACGTGCCTGATGGAACGACAGTTTATTTTACGACTGAAGGAGGTGTAATAGAATCTTCATGCCAGACAGAAAATAGTGAATGCACTGTTGTATGGAAAAGCCAAAATCCTCGGCCAACTGATCATCGAGTAACAATTTTAGCGACTACGATTGGTAATGAAAGTTTTGTTGATATTAATGGTGATGGACAATACACAATAGTCGATGGGGAACCTTACATTGATATCAATAACAATAGCGTATATGACGAACCATTTGTAGACGATAACAATAATTCAATATTTGACGAACCTTTCGTTTCTTTACCCAATGGTGTTTGGGATGTTGGAGAAGATTTTACAGATCAAAAAAATCAAAAATATGATTTTGGAGAGTCATTTACTGATAAAGGAAATGGCGTATGGGATAAAAATGAACCATTTGCAGATAATAATCCCACTAACGGTATACGTGATGTCACGGAAAGTTTTACTGATCTTGGAGATGGCAGATGGAATCTTGGCGAGCCCTTTGTGGATGCTCTGAACGGGAGATATGATGTAGGTGAACCTTTTGTTGACGTGGCAAATAATTTGTATGAATATGGAGATTTGTTTATAGATCATAACGGAAATGGGAAACATGATGGAAATTTAGCATTAGCTTCAGGAGAAATCAGCTTTACCGATTCCAACAACGGTAATAATAAATATGATGGTGCTGGCACAATTCCAAAAGGCGAAAATTATTATGATATTATCTCAAATTCTGTATTTGACGGGCCTGGGTTTGCAGATCTCGCCGAGCCCTTTCTTGATTCAAATGAAAATTTTATTCGAGATCCGGGTGAATTTTTCTTAGATGCAAATAAAAACGGGATATGGGATAAAGAAGGCGACGGCCTTTATAATGGTATACTCTGTATTAACAATAAAGGTTGCTCAAATAAAAAAACGATTTTCATTAAGAAGTCTGTAAAATTAATCATGTCTGGCTCTCAAGCCAAAATAACCGTAAAAAATGCTTTTAAAAATATCATTTATGCTTCCAATGATGAAGAAGTTATAGCAAGCTTAATTGATAGGTCTCTTCCAACAGAAAACGAAATTACTATCTATAATGGGGAAAGTGAAACAATTACGGTTATTATAACCGATTTAGCAGATCAAATCATGCCAAATGGTACAACTATTGATATTAAGTCAACTGTAGGCACTTTGTCAGGTGAAACTTCATATACAGTTAGAGATTCTCTAGGAATAACAAATCCAAATAAAACGGAAGAAGGAAAATTTAGTATGACAAGTACTATATATTCTAGCAATCTTACATTTTCTAAATCCGGCATACTACGAGTAATTGTTAGCACTCCAACTAAAATAGAGACATTACTAACTGCTAACGTGAGAATTTAACTTTCTTCTAAGTTTGTTTAGAAGTGCTCGGTATTAGAATTTACATGTTATTGAGCTTTACTACCTATACAAATACAATTTAAGATATATTTTTAATTTAATACAATTCCCTGCTATAAATTTCGCTAAGATACAATCACTCAAAAACTATTGGGGGCTGCGATCACTTTTACTATTGGTCAAAATGAATTTTATGGGGTCGTACTTATTTAATAATGATTATGGATAATGAGTTAAACCGCCTATATAAATATAGTGAAAAAATACTGTATATTTGTTTGATTCCCCGCAACAAAATCGGCAAAATGCAGCAGTTAAACAATTTTAATGGCTACGACCCCTTTTTTAATTATGAAGTAAAAGCATATTTGCAAATCAATGATGTAAATTCCACAACGATCACTTTTTAATGATGCATGCTTTTCGGCCTATTGACACACTTGATTAAACTGAATTTGTTAATCCTTCTAGTTACCCAAAAACAATTGAGATAGTACGCCAATCGTTAAAATTAGAATAGCTGCTATTAAGCCTAAATTGTGCAAAGTGCGCTTGTTCATAACATCTCCTCATAGAATAAAATAATATTATCTCGAATTTTCTGACTTAAACCATTGGTTATAGTTCCTGAAATGTAAAATCACAGCCGCAGCTGTTTCAGTTACTCAAGAGGACATTTGATAGGAATGCGTAAATATAATGCGTAGCACTTTTTTGATTAGTAAATTGACTAAACCTGTTGCTTCATATTTAAAATAGTAAGGGTGATTGTCCAATATTTATTGTGGTGATTTCAGTCAAAACACCATCAACTAAAATTAATTTTTGACGCATAGATTGATCGCAATAACAAATTAATCTTACACCGAAATTTATCAGACTGGTGAAGTAAGCAAATGAAGCCAACTCGACAAACCGAGAGCCTGCTTCATCAGGTAGAATTATTCGAACATCAATTCTGCATAAATCTGCAGCGTGAAGTGTAAGCATCAAAACATCATCTGAAACAAAATATGGACTGGTTATCCATCGTATTTCGCGTGTCATATTTATGAGTATAAAAATCAGCAAGCTCAATTGCAGTCTACGTTTTCGTCAGCTGATTCTGCGTTAATAATTTCGATTGCCAGAATATTGGTGAGTATAATCTCTCGCCTAAGATTATTCTGATGAATATTACGTGTTTGTTTTACTATTAGCGCAAATACCGAAATTATCAGAAATACAATTGGATAAATTGCTGAATCCAAAACAATTTACAATTTACTGATATTACCCATTTGATAGTCTTTACGGATCACAGCAGATTGCGCAGATTTCAATGTAAATGACAGCGTTGCAACTCCTTAGTCTACTCGTGAAAATCTGTATATTCTACTGTGTTCAATTTGAATTTATTGGATTAAAAAAAACCAAGGTTTTGTGTAGTTTTAATATTCAACACATGATAAGTTCAATCCACTATGACGAAACCTCACTAAACAAAAAATGACTCTACTTTTACTCTATTTGGCAATTGCAATTGGTGTATCTTTTTTATGTTCAGTTCTTGAGGCTGTATTATTGTCGATCACGCCTGCTTATCTTGAAAAGCTCAGTCAAGAGAGGCCAAAATCAGGCCAAGTCATTAAAAAAGTTAAAAATCGTTTAGATGAATCACTTTCCAGTATTTTGATTCTTAATACGTTTGCTCATACCATGGGTGCAGCGGGGGTAGGCTCTCAAGCATTGCAAGTGTTTGGTGAAAAATGGGAAACGCTTGTTGCTGTGTTATTAACACTGACTATTCTCTATTTTTCAGAAATTATTCCAAAAACAATTGGCGCAACATTTTGGCGTGCATTAGCAATACCAGCTGCGTTTGTCATAAACTTTTTGGTTAAGTTGGTTTATCCCTTAGTTTGGATATCTACACGATTAACTAAACTTATTTATAAAAGTGAAGAAAATGAGATTACTCGGGAGGAAATCATAGCCTTAGCATCACTTGGGCACAAAGATGGAACACTTCTTTCACAAGAGAATGAATACCTAGCAAACATATTACAATTGAGAGAAATATCCACTGAACAAGTGCTGACTCCTAGAAGTGTTGTACATATGTTAAATGAAAATACTTCGGTTACAGAGGCTCTCGATCACGATAAAATGCGACAATTCACTCGCGTTCCGATATACGAATCGACTATTGATAATGTAACCGGAAAAATCATTCGAGCTGATCTCTTTGAAGCTGAACGTAACGGTCATGGTGCTGAGCCAATTAAACACTTTGCAAAACAAATAAATCGCGTCTCTGAGAAATTACCTGTGCAACGGTTATTGGACATGTTTATTAAGCATAAGGTACATCTTTTCTTGGTAGAGGATGAATATGGCCAGACAGCAGGCATCGTAACCCTTGAAGACGCAATCGAAACGCTACTCGGACGCGAAATAGTTGACGAAACAGACAAAGTGGAAGACATGCGCGCACTGGCAAAAGATAAGTATCGCGAACGTTTACGTGCCAAAAAACACCAATCTGATTCAGGATATTCTGAATAGATGTTTATTCATTTAACAAACATTGATCTTAAACCTGATAAACCTTATCAAAAAAAACAGATATAAAATTGATTAAAAGTTGGATAGTGCCCATAAAGGATAAACTAAAAGAATCATGTTACACAGATTAAAAAAGTAGGGGAAACTTTTACAAAAATATTAATTCAGAATCAGTATCTAGCAATATACGTTAATATAGACCTTTACCATGTGCAATTAATCACTTAAATGTAATTAAAAAAAGGTTTTCCATGATTGACCAAATTCAAAATTTTTTCAAGCAAGAAACCGCTGGAGGCTACGTGTTAGTATTTGCGGCGATGCTTGCATTAATTGTTAACAATTCTCCGTTGTCAAGCTGGTATGATACGTTGTTACAAGTCCCTTTAATTATACAAATTGCGGATTTTGAAATTGCCAAGCCATTATTGCTCTGGATAAACGATGGATTAATGGCAATTTTTTTCTTTCTTATCGGGTTAGAAGTAAAGCGAGAAATCATGGGAGGACATTTATCTTCTTTGCGTTCAGTTTCGTTACCTGCATTCGCCGCTCTGGGTGGCATGGCATTTCCTGCAATTATTTATATCTTTTTTAACTGGAGTGATAGCATTGCATTGCAAGGCTGGGCAATACCGTCTGCTACCGACATCGCATTTGCCTTGGGTGTGCTAGCATTGTTAGGTGATAGAGTCCCCATTTCATTAAAAATATTTTTATTAACGTTAGCGGTCATTGACGATATGGGTGCGGTTGTAATTATCGCATTGTTTTATTCTGGTGATTTATCAACAACATCCTTGATTGTAGCGTCGATCGCATTGTTCATTTTAGCTATAATTAATCGAAGCGGTTGTCTGTCTTTGACACCTTACGTTTTAATTGGGATCGTCTTATGGTCATCGGTACTTAAATCTGGCGTACACGCAACGTTAGCTGGCTTGGTGTTGGCATTTTTCATACCTTATCGATCTAAAAAAATAAATAATGCTCGTGATTCCCCACTGATTAGATCAGAACATGGATTACGCTACTGGGTTGCGTTTGGAGTATTGCCAATTTTCGCATTTGCCAATGCCGGTGTATCTTTCGAAGGCATGTCTGTCATGCGATTACTTGATCCCATCCCGCTCGGTATTGCGCTTGGTTTGTTCTTAGGAAATCCAATTGGCATTATGTTTATGAGTTGGTTAGCGGTTCGGTTGGGACTAGCAAAAATACCTGAAGATATGAACTGGTCTATGTTATTCGGTGCTTCCATTTTATGTGGAATTGGATTTACCATGAGTTTATTTATCGGTGGATTGGCATTCGAACAATCAGGTGTTGATCATTCCGTGGATGATCGCTTAGGTATATTAACGGGCTCATTGTTAGCTGCAATTATCGGTTATTTTACGCTACGTCGATTTTTATCAAAACTGGCAATCCCCCATTTAAGTAGACACTGAGTTAAAGCTTTTTAAAAATTACTCATTTTGTTGTTGTATAAAATAAAAAGTCTCTGTTGGCAATTTGTGCGTCAACCTGTGGGTAATTTGTGGTAAACGGCTTTATGTTTTCCATAAATTATCCATCGGGTTGTCCACGAATTGCCAATAGAATCCAATAGCTTCATGTTATGCTGTTTTTTGTAACATATTTGATTCGTATTTCTCCGGGCTAGTAAAACCAATCGATGTATGAATACGCTCCCGATTGTAAAAACATTCAATATACTCGAATATCTCACTGCGAGCTTGTTCGCGTGTTTCAAATATTTTCCGATAAACAAGTTCTGTTTTTAATGTATCAAAAAAACTTTCCATTGGAGCATTATCCCAACAATTCCCTCGACGGCTCATACTACATATCATGTTATGTTTTTCTAATAATGCTTGATAGGCAGATGCAGCATACTGACTACCCCGATCTGAATGATATAGTAGGCCATCATCAGGTTGTCGATGATTTATTGCCATTGATAAAGATGAGAGCGTTAGCTCCACACGCATATGATTGGCCATGGCCCAGCCGACGATACGGCGGGAAAAGATATCAAGTATTACAGATAAGTAAAGCCAACCTTCGTCTGTTCTAATGTAGGTTATATCGCCTAACCATATTTCATTTGGTCCATCTGCTTCAAATACACGGTTTAAATAGTTGTCGGCAACGGGCATGTTATGGCGTGAATCCGTTGTCATAATCACTTTTTTTCGTTTCACTGCAACAATGCCTTCTGCTGCCATCAAACGCGCTACACGATTTAACCCACAGTTTTCACCAGCATCATTGAGTGCTCTATGGATTCGTGGACTTCCATAAGTGCCGCGACTTACTTGAAAAATACATTTAATATTTTTAATCAGTTTTTCATTTGCTTCAATGCGTTTGCTTTTCGGCCTACTTAGCCATGCATAATAACTACCTTTTTTAACTCCCAATACTGCACATAATCGTAACACTGGGAATTCATCGCTATTAGCCTGAATAAAGTTAAATTTCACTTCATTTCCTTGGCAAAGTAGACCGTCGCCTTTTTTAATATTTCACACTCTTGTCGTAACCGTTTGTTTTCTTCAGTAAGTTTTCTTAGTTTTTCATCATCTGCCCTTAGGCGCCCTCGGCCCGGAAATGCTTGTTCTGGATTTTCTTTATATTCTCGACACCATCGTCTTAATGCTGAGTCTCCCACGCCAAATTTTCTTGATGCTTCACCTATACCTAATTCATTATCTAGTATATATTTGGCTGTTTCTTGTTTGAATTCGGTACTATAAGTTTTTCGTTTCATAAATCACCTCTACGTTAGATTTTACCCTAACTGGGTGTCTATTTTAACGGGGGATGCTCAAACCATTGGAACCGACTACAACACAGTTCCAATGAAATCTAAAACATCGGTTGGACCTATGCATCGTTAAACCTAGAAACCGCAGTTGAACAATATGAACAATATGGGGTCATGCTTATTATATAATGATAAAGAATTAAACCGTCTATGTATATACAGCAAAATAATTTTTGTATATCTTGTTAGGTTCACCGCAAGAATGTCGGGCAGATGTAATCGCTGAAAAATTGTTAAGGGCTACGACCCCTTTTTAAATTTGGATTAACGAAATGCAGAATTGTTCTAAATGGCTATGATACAATAAATATAACAATCTACTGAGTACAGTTGGTGACTCGTTTAATCACAATTATTATGCTTGAATGGAATAACATTAATGAAATTAATTATCGCATTATCTTTGTTATGCATATCATTTAGTAGTGTAGTACATGCAAAAACAGAAAACTGGTACACTTACTGGTCCTTAGGATATGCAAAAAATATTAACAGTGGCAAGCTACAAAATGCTGTAGACAATGCACTAGATGAAAAGGATTCATTTCATCTTAGTATTGCGGCAGATAGCTGGGGATTTTATTGGCCATTAAAAGTCGGGCCAATCATTAGTGGCTTTATGATTAGCTCGTCAACTGATGCAGTTGTTTTTACTAAACGCAATACCAATGAAGAAGTTGATCTACTGATGGCAGCTCAGTACATCTATTCCTATAGTAATATGTTATTTCACAATAACATTGGCGAAGGATATTTTTATCGTGGTGATATTGGTATAGCAAGAACATTGCTCATAATGAACTCTGGAAAAGACAGTAGTAGCACATACGGTATTGGTGGACTGTTAGGCGTTGGTTACAGCCTTCCTGTATCAGAGGAGTCTCGAATAGTATTTAGTACAGGTTATTCAGTAAAACGTGTTAAGGGTAGTATTAATCAATCATTATCTTTAACGATTGGCGGACTATGGTAATTATATACTACCAATAAACCATCATATTTTTATGAAATTTCAAACAAAATTATGATCGCCATTAAATCAGAAAATAAACCAAAATGAAAATCGTACTGTTAAGACACGGAAAGCCAGATTTAAAGATGGATCAAAGGATCAAGTCTAGCGATTTTCGAAACTTGATTGAAGCCTATAATAATTCGGGAATCGATGACTCTGTTAAACCGTCCGTGGTTGCAATCGAAGCCGTAGCAAACTGCGATTTCATTGTGTGCAGTGATTTAAAAAGATCCATTGAGTCAGCGCAACTTTTACAAGTCAATAAAATTCATTTATCAGATGCAAAATTCAAAGAAATGGATTTACCTTTTAGTACTAACTTACCATTTAAATTTTCGCCTGAGGTGTGGATCGTATTATTCCGGATAGCCTGGTTATTTGATTACGCACAAAATAGTGAATCTTTTAAAAATGAAAAACACAGAGCTAAACTTGGTGCTAAAGCGTTAATGAATCTTGCGAACGAATTTGGATCAGTTGCCTTCATTGGCCACGGATTATTTAATCGATTTGTAGCAAAAGAATTATTGGCAAATAACTGGAAAGGCCCAAGAAAACCTGGGATCAGGCACTGGGCTTGTGACACTTATTATAGTTCTTAGCCCACATTTCTCACAAGGTTGCAAAATTGTCGCCCAGAATATTGATCCCATAAGGGATTTTCTAATTGATCGATAAAAGTAGTGCAAGGATTCAACGGTTACGTAGCTAAAGATGCAATACTGACTGTAGTTTCGAAGGAAGAAAATATCTTGAGGTATCTTGGGTCAAATGAGAATTCATGAATCCTTGAGAAAAATAGGCTAACTTACAAGACAGATTTTACTAAACACTTTCACCGCTAACGCTTATTTCCCTGGAAGACATTTCACAGGACACAAACCAATTATTATAATCTAGATAAACACTCGGTTTTTATTTATATAAGAAAAGCGTAATATTGAAGTAAGATCATTTGACTGAGAGAGTGATATGAAACCAACTAGATGGACTGCGTTTTTTCTGATATTTCCTCAACTTATATTAGTCATAATATTAACAACATTCGTCGTTGGATGTGGGTCTGGCAGTAAAAGTGAAACATCAGATCTTATCGGTGCTGCGGGTGGAACTGTGACATCGCAAGATTCATTTGCCAGTGTTGTTATCCCTGCACAATCGCTATCTCAGCCTGTTAAAATTGAAATAGAAAAAGCGTCTACATTTCCAGCAGGCGTTTTGACTGATTGGGTTTATGATATTAAACCAGACAATTTATTGTTTACGCTTCCTGCGATGTTAACCATCAAATATCAAGAAGCCAGTTTACCCAGTGGCGCTAATGAAGATGAATTGTGGCTGGGAAAATTATCACAAGGTCAATGGATACGCATTGCATCCTCGCAAGTCAATGCGGCAGACAATACCGTAACGGCGCAATTAGACAGTTTTAGTTTATATGGTATTGGTATTGGCGAACTGCCGAATACGTCTGAACAAAAAATTGACCAATCTGGTGGAACACTCAATTCTGACGATGGATTAGCATTACTAGATGTCCCCAGTGGAGCACTGGAGTCCGAGCAAACTCTCACCATAACGAAATCAGAAACCTATCCTAGCGGTGTGATCACGGATACGGTTTATACCTTTGGACCTAATGGTCTGGTGTTTCAATCTCCGGTTACATTAACGATTCAATACGCAGAGGAAAATTTATCGGAAGGGATGTCAGAACAAAGTTTATGGCTTGCGGAATTGGTTGATGGGAGTTGGCGCCGAATAGGTGATTCGCTTGTGGACGGCGACGCGAATACGGTAACAGCAAATGTGAATGGATTCAGTAGTTTTGGTATTGGTGGCGGTAATGAGCTCGTTGATGTGAGTACAACGGTTTATATCGTCGACAATATAGAAAGTGACCGAGATGATCAGTTTACCGAATTGAGCGAAACGCTGGACTACCTAAATACGAACTTGCAATCCACAGAAACTGGAAAAATTATTATCCAAACTAACCGAGAGTTAGAAATCGCAACAATCACTTTAGCCAGAACAATTTTATTTGAACTGGAAGACGGTTTCACCGGAAAAATCAAAGGCCCTGGATCTGCACCCCTTGTAATTGATAGCGCAGTTTCACTAGGTTTATCGGGTATGAGTTTTGTGAATACCGGTGGTTTACAAGTCAATGTCATTGGTAACCTTTCCATGAATAATAACACGCTGCCAGCAACAACGGTTAACTACAGCGGCCTGAGTAATAACGCTAGTCTTAATGCGAGGGCCATTTCTGCTCGAGATGATGGATTGGTAGGAGACACCTGGAAAGCAACCAAGAACCAGGTCGCGGGACCTTTCACGTTTAATACCATGGCAGGATTTGGGCTCAACCTAGATCTGGGTGAGAATTCGGCACTGGCCATTAACTATAATGGTGTTGCTGCTGCGGGCGTGGATGTACATCTATATAAAAATCTAACCGAAAAAATTGGTCTTAATTTGTCGGCGGGTGCAAATTCGTTAATCAAGGTCGACAATCACACCGATCTTGAAAATATTGAAGCGGCTTTAACGATGCTTGAAAATTCAAAATTTCAAATGGAAGTGATACACAGTGCCGCTGCCTTTTTGAATTTTGATGGAAAAGCAAATGCGGGCGTTTCATTGAAAAGTAATAACATTGAATCAATTGAAGTTGTCGCAAGTGTTGATACTGAAATGGATCTTAAAGATGATGACAGCAAATATGATTCTTCAAAAACCCATTTATTAAAAGGAAAAATTGACGCAACCTTAACGAACATTAGTACGCAAATACTCTATCAATTTGATACTGACGCGAACACGAAAGCTGTTTTAAATTTTGGTGCAGGCATTGATTATAATGGTGTAGGTAATATTAACGCCAAAGGCGAACTGACGTATAAATTTGCAGAAGACGCAAAAGTGGGTGCATTTTTTAGTATTATTGCATCCGGTGACACGGTTCATGGCACCTATGACAAATTTACCAGTACGTTGGGAATGTTACTGGATTTTAAACAAGTGAGTGGCGTCATATTCACCAAAATGGGTGCAGGTGCCGTATTTGAGAACAGCGTGCTTGACATTGAAATTCCACAAGCGGCTGACGCGCTCATTCATGCTGAAAATGCAAAATTTATTGGTGGCGCAATATCAATACACTGGGATGAAATATTAGCACCCAATAAACCTCGACCGTATTTACGACATTACCCGCGAGCAAACGGAAGTGATAGTGGAATTATCATTAAGGATGTTGAGTTTACAAATCCGCAAAATGGAGCAGCTGGCGTTGCCATATCGGATGTGTCACAAGATGTCACAATTGAGAACTGTAAATTTTCCGGTAGCAATGGATTTGCGATTAACATTGGACTATTAAATGGTAATGTATCAATTAAAGATAATACCTTAAATGATGCCGGCATAAACCTTACAGAAGTCCATGGCTCAATAAATTTGAATACAAACACGATTAGTGCAGCAACTGCCACGGCAGGCTTAATGACATCCTTCACCGATACGGTTAATCTAAACGGTGGTGAGATTACAGCAATCAACTCATTGTTTCCCGCGGCCGATAGTATAATTCAGGCAGAAGGTGTTAAACTCAGTGGTATTGTTTCTATCGGTGGTGGGGAATTTCTTCCATCACGCATTGGATTCACCAACACAGAATTTTCTGCCAGTAGTCAAATTATTGATGCAACTGGTCGATCGGGTGGTTTATACAACGACCCCATGGCAGACGGTAATTCCGGATTGAATCCGGACTTTATTGATTCCTTAATTGATTGGAACGAACCGCACCCCTGTGCAGACTATCCACCCGACAGGAATGTTAAAGATGACGATGGCAATTGTAATACTGATGGGATCAGCCCACCCGGTTGATTGTCTCGATAAAATATTATCAACATTATAAATCCGAATGCTTATATTCGACGGGCGAATCCAAATGAATTAGACTGATTAAGTAAATTAGCACTTCGCTCAAAAGCATATTGAGAATATTCAATAGAGTTCATAGAAAAATATATGATGGAGCTTTCATAATTCAAACAGTTCATCCGATTATTGTGTGTGTGGCGAAGAAAAATATGCAGATGATTGGAGAAATGGACATGGGATGGGTTTAATCAAAACTTCACGGAACCGGCCCCATGGTATTTCAGAACCATTGAATCTTGGAAATCATTATTTTCAAATAATGGATTTTCACATATTAAATCACTCGAGCCATAATATCCACACACAAACATTCCAGCTTCTATTATATTCATCGGGATAGCATAATTAATAATGAAAACTCTTTTAATATCTAGCGTAATCCTGATACTAACAATCACTAAATCTTATTCTGGTGAGTTACAAGATTTTGAAAAAGATGCCACTCTCAAGCGTGGGGGAGGTTCTAACGAAACGGAGCGTGACACTAAAAATAAGTGCGGAACAATATGGGCTCTGTTATCAGATTGTGGGAATGTTAATTATGAAGAAGATGAAGAAGCCGTCAGATACCTTTCGCAATCCAATGATATCGATTCCGACTCACAAGAAGACAATATTTTTTTTCGTATTGATGCACGTTATCAAACCACGAAAACGGATATATCGGGAATCGGTTTTCATCTTGAAGTTGCAAAAAATAATTATGGGTTTTTAACTCAATACACTAAATATGATGAAATCACACCAAGTGATGAGTTAAGCTTTACTCAATTTCATGGATTATTTAAAGCATCAACAAAAAATAATTTAAATCTAGCTATTGGGATTGGCGTTGGAATGTTGCAAGGAGAACATAATACATCTGGCATATCATTTTACTTACCCGTTCATTATCGTTTTAACAATATTTTTAGTGCAGAAGCGAGTAGCAGCCTAACAAGCTTAAACAACAATGCAATAATTGATTCGAAATTATCCATAAAATTTAATTACAAAAATATATCGCTGTTGCTAAGTTACTTGTCTTTCATTTCACCGGAAGAAAATATCAGTGGGCCGTCAATTGGCGTATCATATCAAACTAATTAGCGAGTAGATTATTCAATATATGATTACTGGCTAAATCCGATATTTTCTGGCCTTGTCATTTATAATAAAATTTATCTTTTACGCTATTACAACAAATTCAATAGCCAATAATGCATTAATGGGATAATAAAGGAGAAAAAGGTGAAAACGATAGCATTTCTATTCTTTCTATGTATTGTGACAACTGTCGCTGCTGAAGAGCGAGAAATGTTGCTAGGAGGCGAACTTGATATAGGTGGTTTTGGCAGCCCTATTTTAAAGTTTACAAATATAAATGACAAAAATACTTTTTTGGTTGGAGGCCAGGGATTTGTACTTCTGAATCATCGATTTTATCTTGGAGGTGGCGGAGGAGGAACTGCTAGCGATATTGGTGACGGCGTTTCCAGTTATAGTTACGGTGGATTAATTGTTGGAGCATTTATTAACCCAAATAAAGCATTGCATTATTTTACGGATCTTGGTGTATATTCAGGGAACATGAGTTTCAATAGTAAAAATTCCAACAACGTTGATAATTCTGCTGATGATTTTCTCATAGTTGAACCCAGTGTTGGTGTAGCACTCAATGTTATGCGATATTGCAAAATAACACTCGGTGTATCTTACAGAGTTGTGAGTTCGGTTGATAGTCCAAATATTAGCAAAAATGATGTTGGCGGTTACGCCATTAGTGGAGCGCTTCTGTTTGGTAAATTCTAGATATTTTCGTTTGAAAATTATTTTATAATTGAATAATAATCTTTTTTTTCAAAACGAATAATATTTTATTAATCACAAAAACAGGCAAATATGAGTAATTTATTTGAACCAAGATACGTGTTGGCTGTTAACAATTTAGCTAATTCTAAACAGTTTTACCAAAACAAACTCGGGTTTGATTTATTGAATGAATATCCAGGATGGGCGTTTCTGAGAAGAGACAATGTAACAATTATGTTGGGCGAATGCAGAGACGAGGCGCCGGCTAGTGAAATTGGTGATCATTCTTATTTTGCGTATATTGAAATCCATAATGCGGAAATTTTGTTTAATGAATATAACAATAATGATGTTAATTTTATCAAACCATTAAAGGACGAGCCTTGGGGCATGCGAGAGTTTGGTATTGTCACAATCGATGGACATAGAATAATGTTTGGGCAAAATATGGATGAGTAATATTGAAATTAGTTAATATAAATCGCACATGAGAGCATCGGAAAATCGAGACAAGTTTAATCAAATTTAGTCTCGTAATGTACAAAATAAATATTTAATAGAATTCTTCATTGTGGTAATCCATCTCTGTATTTTAATAGAATAGAAATCGTTGCGATTTGATTTTAAAAATTAGTTAATATATATTCCATAATTTTTTTGCTAAAAATAATATTCAATTGATCGTGACTTAAAATATTTCATTGTTAGATTAGTTTTTCACGACTCCCTTTAGTAAATTAAGTCTTAATAACAATGAAACTAAAAAATAATATGGAGATAATTATGAAAATAATGTTTATTCTATTGGTTTTAATTTCCACCAATGTTTTTGCCGAAATAGCAACCGTCCCTTCACCTTTCACACATTATAAA
>Ga0316207_10002321_pt1 | contig 19835 bp, 14 predicted proteins | sample 6weekpyrite_MG_FD_204943 | JGI IMG/M metagenome (GOLD analysis project Ga0316207, IMG submission 204943) | Microbial mat bacterial communities from mineral coupon in-situ incubated in ocean water Damariscotta River, Maine, United States -... | ecosystem: Environmental > Aquatic > Marine >...
AGAAATTCCGGGTTGGGATGCAGTAGATCTTTCATAAAGTCATCAATCGTTCGATACCGTACTTCCAAGTCAAACGAGGTGGCTTTTTTAAGCGCGCCGTCAAACCATTCCGGAATCACGGGATTAATACTGGTTGCCGGAGTATAACGTAATTGATCATAGTCGAAGGCACTTCGGCATTCTTCGATTTTGTCACCATAAGGCAGTTGACCGGTAAACATCTCGTAGGTAATCGTGGCCAGCGAGTACACATCGCCTTGAATTCCCGGGTTTTTCCCCCGCAGATAGAGCGGGTCTGAGTATCCTGCCGTGCCCAACACGCCTTCCGCGATCACTGGGTTTACCCGCTCTGACAGGCCCGCCACAAAGACTGAACCAAAATCAAGAATCAAGGCATGTTCATCTTTAGTGACGATGACATTGCCTGGCTTTAAATCCTGGTGAATCGCTTCATTGCCATGAAATGCTTTGAGGCCCGCCGCAACCTGTTTGATAATCTGAATGGCTCTGCGCGGACTTGGCGGCTTGTTTCTCTCAATCCAGGTGTCCAGACCTTGCCCTTCAACATACTCCATCAGGTAATACAAAAAACAACGTTCTCGTGTCTGGCGAACAATGCGTGCCACGTTTGGACTCTGAATGCGAATGCCAATCCACTCTTCCTGAATGAAGCGATCGATATAGGCCGTATCTTCCTCATAGTTGACTGAGGGCGTTTTCATCGCCAGCAACTGGCCTGATTCCAGGTCTTTCACCAAGTACAACTGGCTTCGGCTGGATGCGAACAGTTCTTGCTGCACTTCATAACCGTCCAGTTTCATTCCCGGCTTAAGGTCGGGCGGAAACGGCAGGCGTGTCAGTTTAGCGCTGTAGTCGTCCAGACTTTCACTTGGAAGCTGATCAATTCGGGCAACAACGGCACTGATATTGTCGTCACTGTCCCCGGCCAGGGCCTGCTCCAGCAATAACTCACTGATCTCTTTAACCGGCAAATCACGCGATAAGGTTTCAACCATCGCGCTTTGCTCAATAAAGTCATGAATACCATCGCTGCAAAGCAGCAAGCGGTCGCCGTTTTCCAGGGGAACGCGGCCATAATCGATGTGTAACCGGTTATCCATGCCAATGGCGCGGGTCAGGAAGGTTTTATTCTCACCCAATGAAGCGGTGTGGTCGGTGGTGCATTGCGTCAATTCGCCCGCACGCAACAGAAAGATCCGGCTGTCGCCAACATGAAAAAAATGAGCGGTTCGTCCTTTAATGACAATGGCGCTGAACGTCGATAAATAGCCCTTGCTTTCGGTGGTAAATTCATGGCTTTTGCGAAACAGGCGAAGATTAATGGTCGACAGAATTTTCTCGCCGCAATTTCCCACAGACCAGGTATCGGGCGTCTGATAATATTCTTCAACAAATCGCTCTACCGCCGTTTGACTGGCCTCTTTACCCGCCTCAGCAGAAGAAACGCCATCGGCAACGACCAGAACCACGCCTTTGTTAACAGCGAGATACGCGTCATCGGGAACACAGACATTTGCGGCATCCTCATTGACCGGTTTAATTCCCGCATTAGAGGTAAAACCAGCCTCCAGTTTGAGCGATTGGCTCATCATACACTCCCGGATCTGTTGTGATGACTCTTCCTGTCAGCGATTGTTGTTTTTACTGACTAAACGAAAGTCGCCCCGCAACCAGGCCATTCAGTTGCGGGGCGTACCGGCCTGAAAAGGCAACTAGCCAACGTCAATCATTTGAACCGTACCGTCTGGCAGTACTTCTGAAATCTGTCCTTTTGGCTCGTCCATCATCATTGCGATAAAGAAGATCACCAATGCAGAGATCGCAATCACCATAAAGAAGGTACTGTAATCCACAAAACTCAGTACCGTCAGATAGGTGACCGCGCCAACATTACCATAGGCGCCTGCCATGCCCGCGATTTGTCCGGTCATACGACGCTTGACCAGTGGCACCACCGCAAACACCGCGCCTTCACCAGCCTGTACGAAGAACGAACAGAACATGGTGGCGATCACCGCTGCGGGAATCCACCATTCAGAATCAATCTGACTCAGGATGAAGTAACCTACCGCCAAACCACCAATCAATAACATTAAAGAATGACGACGGCCAACGCGATCCGAGAACCAGCCACCCGTCGGGCGTGCAACCAGGTTCATAAAAGCGAAGCCGGAAGCCAGCATGCCGGCTTGAACCGGGCTGAGTGAGTCGAAGGTTTCGAGGAAAAACAGAGGCAACATAGAAACCACAGCCAACTCTGAACCAAAAGTCACGAAGTAAGACCAGTCTAGAATCGCCACTTGCTTGAAGCGATACTTATCAAGCTCCGGCACACCCTGGGTCAGGTTTTCCTTGTTTACCTTCCAGATCTGACTGACCTGAAAAACATACAATACCACTAGCCCGGCCCAAATAACGTAGGTGGCCGTTTGGCCCAGAAGCGCGACACCGGAGGGTGAGAGTTTCCATGCCAGTACGGCCAAAGCGATATACATTGGAATGTTCATTAGCAGGTAAAAATAAAAATCACCCCAGCTGGTGACTTCCAGACCCCCCGATTTTTTGGGTTTGAAATAGGTTGAACCCTTGGGCGTATTGCGCGCCACCCGGTAATAAAAAATACCGTATAAACCAGCAATGACGCCGGTGGTTGCGATCGCATAGCGCCAGCCATCCTCACCGCCATAAATCAAGGCCAGTGTTGGCAGAGACAAGGCCGCAGCGGCGGAACCAAAGTTGCCCCAGCCACCGTAAATGCCTTCAGCAATGCCCACTGATTTGTGCGGAAACCATTCTCCCACCATCCGAATACCGATCACAAAACCCGCCCCGACAAAGCCCATCAGGAAGCGAAGCATTGCCAGCTGTTCATAACTTTGAGCAAAGGCAAAGGCCAGGCAGATCACGGACGACAGTACCAGCAGCGCGCTATACACTTTACGCGGGCCGATTTTATCCACCAGAATACCGATGATGATACGTGCCGGAATGGTCAGCGCTACGTTCAGAATCATCAGAGCCTTGACCTGCTGGGAGCTCATATCAAAGGCTTCTTTCATAAACACCAACAGGGGCGCAAAGTTAAACCAGACAACAAAGGTTAAAAAGAACGCAAACCAGGTCACATGCAGTGTTTTAATCTTGGGATCACTGAGCGCAAACAGGTTTATTTTGTGGTCGTTGGACATAAAGCCTCCTTATCCAAATGAAAAATTGACGCTATTTTGCTGAGAAGCAGTGCCCATTATCTTGATTTGCATCAACTAGAACAGAGCGATATAACAGGCCGATGTCGTCAACATACCCATATAGAGGTAACACACACCACGCACAAGCCTTGATACGACGGCGGACCTTACCCCGCATTAGGTAGTGAGTGTTTCCAGAGTAACTATAAGGAGTTAGACTGCAAAACAAACATTCATTTTTTGCTTTAATAGCGCAACGTATTGGCAGACCTGCTTTTTACCACAATATGGCTTTACAACAATATGACCTTTGAAATCAATGGCGCTTTTCGTGCTCTTAGTATGGCGACCATCGCCTTTGCTGCAAACTTTTCTGTCTGGACGCTTTACGCGGTACTCGGCCTTGAACTACAAAGCAGCCTCGATCTGAGCGCAACACAATTGGGGCTGTTTTTTTCGGCGCCGGTTTTAAGCGGTGCGCTGGGGCGCATTCCGGCAGGCGCTTTAGTCGAGAAGTACAACCCAAAAACTGTTTTTATTATCCAGATGGTGCTCGCAACACCACCACTTTTTATTCTGCCTTACGTTTCGAGTCTTGAGCAATACTTGTGGCTCGGCCTTTGGATTGGCATCAGCGGTACCTCGTTTACCATTGGCATTCGCTACGTTACCGACTGGTTCGAAAGCAAGCGGCAGGGCACGGCAATGGGTATTTTTGGCGCAGGCAATACCGGTGCGGCAATCACCCTAGCCTTGGCGCCGATGATGGTACGACATTGGGGCTGGGAAGGTCTGGGGCCGATTTACGGATTCGGCTTGTTAGGGACAGCATTTCTATTCTGGCTGTTTGCACCCAATCGCCCGTATACCCCCACCCAACTCCAGCCCATTCTGTCACCGCTTGAGGGTCTGAAAAAGTTACAGGTATGGCGATTTGGTTTGTACTACTATTTTGTTTTCGGCAGTTTCCTGGCGCTCATCCTATGGCTACCGCAGTACTATGCCAGCGCCTACAATCTGAGCAATGAACTGGCCATGGCCTTCACTTTGTTTTTTGTTGCCACCTCCAGTATGGTGCGCGCATTGGGCGGCTGGTTTGCGGATCGTTACGGTGGCCGAACGGTAAACTGGGCGGTATTCTGGATCTGCCTGGTCTGCCTGTTTTTCCTGTGCTACCCACCCACAACCATGACCATTCACGGCATCCATCAGGATGTTGAACTAAAGATCGAAGTCAATGTCTGGCTGTTCAGCGCGCTTATTTTTATCATTGGCATCGCCCAAGGCTTTGGTCGCGCCAGTGTTTACAAAACCATTCATGATTACTACCCACAGCAAATGGGCGTTATCGGCGGACTGGTCGCCGCCATCGGCGCGTTAGGCGGCTGTACCTTACCGATCGCATTTGGTTTGGCGGTTGATTTTATCGGCATTTACACCGCATGCTTTATGGTATTGTACAGTGTACTGGCGTGCTGCATGATTGTGATGTTTTTATCGCTGAAGGCTGATCGATTTAAACGCCGGGTTCACTATGCCACCACACACAACTTTCTCGAAAGCGACTAAGCCATTATTGATGAGGAACACCATGAGTCACAATGTAAGTCAAAATACCATTCCACTAAATATTGCGGTGCTGACCGTTTCCGACACACGCAGTGAAGCGAATGACACCTCAGGTCAATTGCTGGCAAGCAAACTTCAAGACGCCGGTCACACCTTGGCTGACAAGCAAATCGTGATCGACAATATTTATCGGATTCGCGCCCGCCTGTCACAATGGATTGCCGACGACGAAACTCAGGTCATCATCATTACCGGCGGCACCGGGTTTACCAGTCGGGATAGCACGCCCGAAGCTGTCATCCCTTTATTGGACAAAACCGTCGATGGCTTTGGCGAACTGTTTCGTCAGGTCTCTCTGGCGCAAATTGGCACCTCGACCATTCAGTCACGCGCCTTGGCAGGCATGGCCAATAAGACGCTGATTTTTTGCCTTCCCGGCAGCACTAACGCCTGCCGAACCGCATGGGAAAGCATCATCGACTCCCAAATTGACAGCAAACAGGGGCCGTGCAACTTTGTTCCCCAACTCAAAAATATTGATTTCGCGGCCTGTCTGACGCGAGAGAAAGAATAGGCCTTGAGCATGGACAAGACCGCGTGATCGGGTCCAAATTAATATTGATTTGGATCAATTTTTTAGTATAAAGCGCTCCGACAGGCGCCTATCTACCCCAAACTGAGTAGTAAACTACCCCTTCATATCGATTGTCGGGCTATGCTCGAGCGCTTCTAATGAAAAGCGTCCTAGCATACTTGTAGCTGGGCAAACCATGAACTAATTAACAACCAGGATACTGTCTATGAAGAACGCTCTCAGTCTAACCATATCAATGCTCGCGATCGGGCTATCTTCGGCAGCGCCAACTTATGCTGCCGATGAAGCTGACTCAATCACGGCAGCCATTTCCGGGGGCGATGCGTCGGTCGCGCTTCGCTATCGTTATGAGTATGTCAACCAGGACGAAACGGGCGGCGGCACAAAAGAAGCAAACGCATCGACGCTGAAAACCCGCGTCACTTACAAAACACTCCCGTATAAGAATTTATCAGGAACGCTTCAGTTTGATAATCTCAGTACTGTCATCGAAGATGGCTATAACGATGGCTCTGGCATCAACCAGGATGCCAACCAGGCAGCTATAGTCGATGCTACGTATACGGAAGTGAATCAGGCTTACCTTGATTATGCCGCGCCAGCCGATACGGTGCTGCGTTATGGTCGTCAAGCCATTACCATGGATAACCTGCGCTTTGTCGGTGGTGTTGAATGGCGTCAAAATGAACAAACCTATGATGCGATTACGCTGATCAACAAGAGCTTGCCCGATACCAACATTCGCTTGTCTCACATCTTTACGGTCAACAACATTAAAGGTGGTAATGAGATTCTGGGCGGCACGCCAGGCAAGGGGAATCAACTGTTCCATATTAACAACAAGAGTGTTGAGGGCTTGAGCCTTAGCGCCTACGCTTACTTGTTAGAAAATCAGAACGATACGATCGGTATCCGCGCTACGGGTAAAGTGGATCTGGATCAGATCACCGCGCTCTATACCGCTGAATATGCCAGCCAGGAAACAGATGACGCAGCAGAAAACGAAATGGATTATATCAACCTTGAAGCGGGCCTGAAGGTTTCAGGAATTACCGCAAAACTGGGCTATGAATCCTTAGGATCTGATGATGGCAACGCGTCGTTTAGTACGCCGCTGGCAACCAAGCACAAATTTAATGGTTGGGCAGACATGTTTTTGGCAACGCCTGCGCAGGGCTTAGTCGATTCAACCTTAACGGTCTCAACCAAGGAGTTTGGACCTAAGATTGCCGTTATCTATCATCAGTTTGATTCCGACGAGGGCAGTATTGATTTCGGTAGTGAAATCGATTTGGTGATTGCCAAGAAGCTCGACAAGAACTATTCCGGCTTATTGAAATTCGCCAGCTTTAGTGAAGGTGATACCGGTTATGGAAAACCCGACACCAACAAAGTGTGGTTGCAGTTGTTAGCTAAATTCTAGAGCGCATCACCTATCTGCGAGGGCGCATCTGGCCCTCGCTCTTTTTTCTGCACCACATCTCCTTCCGATATTCAGTTTTTAAGTAACACGCCGATACAGCCTTCAATACGCTATTTTTGAAAATTCATGACCGAGCAGGGTCACGCAGCAAGGTCTATACTTGCTGAGCTACTACTTGAAGAGTCCGGCCAATGCGACACGAAAATACCCTTCAAACCGTCATGGCAGCAAACGTTGCCGCCGAACTCTATCATGCACAACAAATCACCCGCAGTTTATCCATCTCGTCTAAAAATCTGAGAGTCCTCGCCAAGCGAATCGGACAGAATGCGGCAGGCTTGGCCGTTCTGGCCAGTTTTTACGATGAGTGTTCCCGAGAAACCATTTCTTTGGCAGACCAGGTCAGCCAGATGACCGTCACGACCACCGGCGCTGCGGTCAAAGAGTGGCGCGCCAGCTTGTTTGCCAGGGAACTGGAGCGCGCTTTCGACAGCATGACTGAAGAACAAACCCCGGCGATTGTAAAACAACTATTAGCTGGCAGCGCGCAACGCGAAAAAACCAATCAAAAGCGAATGTCCCATTTTAATCGTCAACTACATGATTTGTTGATCGACATGCAGAAAAATATTCGAAGTATCGCGGTGATTGCCGTCAACTCTAAAATAGAAGCGCCCAAAACAGGCGAACACAGCGAAGTGCTGCTTGGCATGACCCAAAAAGTTGAAGAAATGATCAAACGAATCCTGCAGCACATCGACACGGCATTAAAGTACCTCTCAACGCATGACCGCGGGAAATACACATGAAGACTCAAGTCCTGTATCAAGACCAACATCAATGGATTTCCTTCGGCCGGGATTCCGATAAACCCGACAATATCATCGATTCCAACCAGTTTATGGTTATCAACAACCAGCAGGCCATCCTGCTGGATCCCGGCGGCGCAGAGTTGTTTGCCCCGATGCTGAGCGCGGTCGTCAAACATGTTGCTCTGGAGCAGATCACCCAACTGTTTGCCTCGCATCAGGACCCCGACATTATTTCTTCACTCGGTCTTTGGGATCAAGTGCTTCCTGATGCTACGCTGCATGGGCCATGGCTCTGGGAAGGGTTTATCCGCCACTTTGGCATGAACAACATCACCTACGACCCGATTCCAGATGAAGGTAAGACGATCAACCTGGGCGGACTCTCTCTGCAATTTATCCCCGCTCATTATCTGCACTCATCGGGCAACTTTCATCTTTACGACCCCGTCGCTAAAATCTTGTTTTCCGGCGATGTCGGTGCCGCCCTTGAGCCGCCAGGGAGTCCCATGTTTGTCGAAGACTTCGACCAACATGTTGAAAACATGAAACTGTTTCATCAACGATGGATGCCCTCAAACGCCGCCAAAAATAACTGGGTACAGCGTGTTCGCAAACTGGATATCCGTATTATGGCACCTCAGCATGGCCGAATTTTTCAGGGAGAAGACATCGGCCGTTTTCTGGACTGGTTTGAGCAGCTGCCAGTCGGGGTCGCAATTGATCGAAACGAATAGTGCCCCAAATAAATACTGAGTTCAGCGCAAATTTGTCGTAGAATCCCGGCTCTTTTTAGTATTGTTTGCTGCGCGGTACCCACACGATGAAAAAACCTGAACTTCTATCCCCTGCAGGCTCCTTGAAAAATATGGAGTATGCATTTGCCTATGGCGCCGATGCGGTTTATGCAGGCCAGCCTCGATATAGCCTGCGGGTAAGGGAAAATGAGTTCAACCACCTGGAAAACCTCGCCCAAGGCGTAAAGCGTGCTCATGAGCTGGGCAAACAGTTTTACATCGCCAGCAACCTCAGCCCTCATAATGATAAAGTGCGCAGTTATCTAGCCGATATGGAAGCGGTGATTGCGATGCAGCCTGACGCCCTGATCATGTCGGACCCGGGTCTGATTATGCTGGTCCGAGACAAATGGCCAGAGCTGCCGATTCACCTTTCTGTTCAGGCCAATGCCGTCAATTGGGCTACCGTCAAATTCTGGCAAAAACAAGGGCTCAGCCGGGTGATCCTGTCGCGAGAACTATCGCTCGAAGAAATCGAGGAAATAAAGCAGCGCTGCCCGGAAATGGAAATCGAAGTTTTTGTCCACGGCGCACTGTGCATCGCTTATTCAGGCCGCTGCTTATTGTCTGGCTACATGACCCACCGTGATTCAAACCAAGGCGCCTGCACCAACTCCTGCCGCTGGAAATATCAAACGCATGAGGCGGAACAAACCTCTGAAGGAGAGATTGTTCCCAGTGTGCCGGTGCAAATAGCTGAGCCAACGCAAGAACGCACGCAAAGTGACGACCCCGGCGTGTCGCCACTGTACCTGTTACAGGAAAAAGGCCGCCCTGGTGAATACATGCCTGCTTATGAAGACGAGCATGGCACCTATATTATGAATTCCAAAGACCTGCGTGCCGTACAACACGTCAAACGCTTGATGGAAATTGGCGTCGAATCGCTGAAAATTGAGGGCCGCACCAAGTCCTATTATTACGCGGCACGTACCGCTCAGGTGTATCGTCAGGCAATCGATGATGCTGCAGTCGGCGAAGCGTTCAATATGACGCTGATGGATGAGCTGGAAGGCATGGCCAACCGAGGCTTCACCGAAGGCTTTTATCGTCGTCATGTCCCCAGTGAATACCAAAATTATGAAACCGGTAATTCAACCGCAACCAAACAGCTTTTTGTGGCCGATATTCGCGAGGTTAACCTTGGCGAGCAACAACTAAAACTCGACGTCAAAAACAAAATAGTCGTCGGCGATAAGATGACCTTGCTCACGCCTGAAGGTAATATTCAATTTCAGCTTGCGAATATGACGCTAAGCAAAAACGGCCAAGCACTGGATGAAGCGCTCGGCTCTGGCTATCAGGTCGACATTGTGATTCCTGAGCTAAAACAGTTTAAGGCAGGTATGGCTGCACTTGAAAAAGGTTTGCTGGTTAAGAATCTTATTTAGGCGGACAATGATCTTACGAATCGTACAATTGCTGAGATAGCTCAATATGCTGATCAACCGTATATGTCAGCCTTATCCACCCGAAAATTCGCTATTTACTAGACGCTATGACATCATCACAACAGCCTTCACACCCTCCAATCTTTAACCTTGGTTTTCGCCCGTTTTTCTCGGGAGCCTGCGTGTTCGCCGCAATCACCATCGCCTACTGGCTGAGCATTTACTTTGGGTCTGCACCGCTCACACTTGTTGGCCTGAGCCCCTTTCAGTGGCATGCGCACGAAATGCTCTATGGCTATAGTCTGGCCGTGATCGCTGGCTTCTTGTTAACGGCAGTGAAGAACTGGACGGGCATGCAAATGCCTCACGGTAAAATTCTTGCTGCGATCTTCTCACTTTGGGTATTGGCACGCCTCACCTGGCTGATCGAACCCTCGTTGATACAACTCGCCGCCTTTTTCGATTTGAGCTTTATCCTGGTGCTCATCGTCGCGATCGCGCGCCCCATTATCATCACCAAACAATGGCGACAAATGGCTATTCTGTCAAAGCTGGTGCTATTGGGTATTGGCAATATACTGTTCTATCTAGGTGCTTTGGACTATTCAGATTCGGGCATCAAGCTGGCGATCTACGGTGGGCTATACCTGGTGATCGGGTTGATCCTGACCATTGGCCGACGGGTGATTCCCTTTTTTGTCGAGCGGGGTGTTGGCTATCCGGTTCAGTTATTCAATTCTCGCTGGATCGATATTTCGAGCCTGGTGTTCTTCCTGGTATTTTTTATTTCCGAGCTATTTCTGCAAATGCCCTGGCTGTCACAACTGACCGCTGCCGTCATGTTTGTGATCACCACCGTACGCATTGTTGGCTGGTACACACCAGGTATCTGGAAAACGCCGTTATTATGGAGTCTGTATATCGCTTTAGCCTTTATCGATCTGGGCTTTATTCTGTTCGCAACCCAAAAATGGACCTTGATTTCGCCCTATCTGCCAACGCATGCTTTTGGTGTCGGCGGTATTGGCGTGATCACCATGGGGATGATGGCGCGGGTTTCCATTGGCCATACTGGCCGCAATTTGAAAACCCCGCCTCGGGTGGTTCCCTATTGTCTGGCCTTATTGGTGATCGGCGCGTTTGTGCGAATCGTATTGCCCGCTATTTTTGCCGAGCATTACCCATTATGGATCACCGTTTCAGGCAGCTGCTGGGTACTGGCTTTTGCGCTGTTTGCTTACGTATTTCTGCCGATATTGAGTCAGCCAAGACCCGACCAGCAATACGGCTGATCAGGCACTTGAGCCTTTTACAAGAGGCTCACTTTTCTGGTGATTTTTCTGAGCTTGCCACAGGTTGGTATAAGCGCCTTTTCGGGCCAGCAATTCACGATGCGTGCCTTGCTCAACAATACAGCCATTTTCCAGCACAATGATTTGATCAGCATCCACGATGGTGGATAGCCGATGCGCAATAACCAGACTGGTATGCCCCTGCGCGACTTCGTCGATGGCTTTTAGAATCGCTTTTTCGGACTCACTGTCCAGAGAGGAAGTTGCCTCATCAAACACCAGAATCAGCGGGCGTTTCAGGATCGTTCTGGCAATCGCGACACGCTGTTTCTCACCACCAGACAATTTCAGTCCACGTTCGCCCACCACGGTTTCCAGGCCTTGTGGCAGAGACTGAACAAATTTATCCAAATGCGCTAACTGTATTGCCTCATCAACCTCCGCATCACTGGCACTCGGTCGCCCATAGCGGACATTTTCACGAATGCTGTCATTAAACAGCACGGTATCCTGAGGCACGATACCAATCGACCGGCGCAAGGAGTGCTGCGTAACAGCCCTGATATCTTGGCCATCAATCAACACTTGCCCCGCAACCGGATCATAAAAACGAAATAATAGCTTAACCAGGGTCGACTTACCGGAACCACTTGCACCCACCAAAGCCACTTTCTGGCCGGGCCTTACCGTAAAGCTGATATTCTTTAAAATCGGCCGTTCACTTTGGTAGTGAAAAGAGAGTCGTTTGAACTCGATACCGCCCTGAGTCAATTGCAGCGAGCTAGCCTGTGCCTGGTCAAGCACTGTGGGCTGTTTTTTCAGTAGCGAAAATAAAGCTTCGATACTGGCCAGAGAGCCCTTTATTTCTCGATAAATAAAACCCAGAAAGTTCAAGGGAATAAAAATCTGCATCATGAAGGCATTAACTAACACGAAATCTCCCAGCGTCATCGAACCCTCTGCAACACCTTTTGCCGCCAGCGCCAACATGGCTGTCGTACCAACGGCGATAATCAAAGCCTGGCCGCCATTCAGTGCAAAGAGCGTCAGCCGGTTCTTGCGCTTTGCTCGCTGCCAACCGGCCAGCGCCTGATCATATCGACTCGCTTCAAACTCTTCGTTGGTAAAATACTTGACCGTTTCATAATTCAACAGGCTGTCCACGGCCCTGGCATTGCTTGTGGAATCTGCGATATTGGCTTCCCGAACGTAACCGGTTCGCCACTCTGTGGCTTTGACGGAATAGGCAACATACACCAGAACTGACATCAGAATAATCAGCGCGAAGCCTAGGCCATAATTCAGTAACATCACAACCACGACAATCCCGACCTCAATCAGGGTCGGCACAATGTTAAATACCAGAAAACGCATCAGCGAATTGATCGCCGTCGTGCCTCGTTCGACATCGCGAGACAAGCCACCTGTCTGACGATTCAGATGAAAATCAAGGTCCAGCCGATGCAGGTGTTTAAACACTTGCAACCCTATCTTTCGAATCGTGCCTTCGGTTACCCGGCCAAACAAGGTGTCGCGCAGTTCGTTAAAAAGCACGTTCAGAAATCGTGCTGCGCCGTAGGCACATACCAGTGCCAGAGGAATCAACAAGAGCTCAGATGTGTTTGCCTGCGAAGAGCTCGCGACACCCTTATCGAGGGTATCGACGATATATTTCAGAAAAAAGGGCAAGCTGATACTCGCCAGCTTCGCCATCACCAGAAATGCCAGTGCAAACAGCACCCGTTTTTTGTATTCCCGCAAATACGGTAGCAACATTTTGATGACGTGCCACTGGATAGGTTGACCACTAACATCAACAAAATGATTTCTACGCATTGAACGAAACCCGACTATGAAAAAAGGAAAAGTAGTCTATCTTTAATCGATATGCACAAACAAAAAAAATATCTGCTCTGGCTGATAATTACCTTATTGGTTTCAACATTTCACCGGCCCGGTTTCGCCCAAGATGTATCAACATCTGGCGGCGAGATCATCATTGTGCATCCAGCCAACCCAACCAAAACCCTGACCTTAAACCAGGCTCGAACCATCTTCAGTATGAGAGCCCGGCAATGGCCGAACGGCACGCCGATTACGGTTGTCGTGCTAAATGACCAGAGCCCAATTCATAAAGCCTTTTTACGCAATGTCTTGAGAATATTACCTCACCAACTTCGGAGGAACTGGGATCGGTACATTTACGCCGGTATTGGCCAAGGCCCAATGGTGGTAGATGACCCATTAGAAATGATTGAGATGGTCGAAAAAATACCTGGCGCAATCGGGTATATTGAAAAAGGAGTGCCTCATGAACAGGTTCTTACCCTTACGATTCGCTAGCCGCCGGTCATGGAATCATGACCAGCGTCAGCGCAGGGCGGGTGGCTCAGCTCTCGAGCAGATTCCGAGATACGCGGCCATCATCGCCGTTTTACTGACAACTAATGTTCACGCAAACGACTCAGATCAAAGCAGTCTTTCCGATACGATCAACTGGCATGGTTTCTTGAGCCAGGGCTTCACCTATACCGACGAAAATAACTTTCTCGGCTCCAGCTCTGATGGCAGCTTCAAATTCAACGAAGCGGGACTAAACGCCTCCTGGCGCGCCAATAATCAACTGCAGTTTTCCGCACAGGCACTGTACAAGCAAATCGGCAACGCTGAGCCAAAAGGTATTCAACTGGACCACGCCATCGCAGACTGGCGTGTGATCGATACATTTGATTTTGGCGCAGGACTCAGAGCGGGCAGACTAAAAAACCCCTATGGTTTCTATAATGAAACGCGTGATACAGCCGCAACCCGCCCCAGCATCTTGTTGCCGGAATCCATTTACATCGATTACTTGAGAGCCGTTTTGCACTCTTCTGACAGCGTCGGCATATATGGCCATCAAGAGCTTAAAACGGGAACCTTGTCCTTCAGTGCTGTTTATGGAAAACCGATTTTAAATGATCAGATCATTTCAGTACTCATCAATACGTACCCTGGCGTCCCCACCCGGGGTGATATTCGAGATGAACTAGCCAAAGCATACCGGCTCGACTACGAAGACGCTTCAGGGCAGTGGCGTAGCGCTATTTCTTATATTATATTTGACGGTAACTTTACGCCCGGAACAGGCGAGCCTTATTCTGCCGGTAACATTCGCAATGAACAATTGCTGTTCTCTGCCGAATTAAACTGGCAAGACTGGCAGCTGGTCGGAGAGTATCAAATCAGAGAAACCGAGAACAACGGTATTTTGGCCGTTGACTTTAACAAAAAAGGCACAGGTTATTATGTGCAACTCGGCTATCACTTTACCTCGGCACTGAAAGGCTATTTCCGTAAAGATACTGTATTTTTGGATGACAGTGACAAAAGTGGCAAAAAGCTCGAACTTGAGTCGGGTGGCGCCTTTTTTGCTCGCGATGCCTTCGCTAAAGACTACACCCTTGGGCTGGCATATCAGCCCTCGTTCGAATGGTCCTTCGGCATTGAATTGCATCATGTCAACGGCACATTCTGGCTTCCGGATCTTGAAAATCCTGATGTAATCAATCAGGAAAAACGGTGGAACATGTTACTACTACAAGCAGCATACCGATTCTAATGGCGATCAATACCCGGCATATTTTCATCAGTCTTTACTGGAAGGCCGCCAGTGGCTTTGCCATCATTTTTCTCGCATTGATTGGCGTATTGACTTACTTCAACGCGGAACAGCTGAAAGACCAGCAAAATGACCACCGCGCCGACCATCAACAGCATTACATTACGGAATTTCACGGCTTGCTGAAGAAATCCGCGCGGCAGCTCACTAACCTGATTGACAGCCTGCCCAAGCTAAAATCAGATTCGAATCAACTCAAGTCAAAAATACAGCGACACTGGCCATCACTCCAGATGACCTGGGGGCTGGAAAGCGCAGTCCTGCTCGACCAAGCAGGAAAGATCATTCAGCACTGGGGCGATCAGCGGATAAGTCCCCGCCCTATCACTATCGAGAAAGCAATCACTCGTGGCATGCCCATTCAAGAAATGATCTGCCACGAAACCTGTCAGTTATCCGTCGTCTCGCCTATTCTCAACGCGGCTGGCGAGATTCAACTCGTTCAGCTTAGCGTCTCTCTGGCAGACACAATGCTGGACTTTCAGCACATTACCGGTTCCGACATCGGCATACTCACGGTCGCACCGACGATGCATAAAGGCAATGCGCTACTGGGCAAAACCGGTCTAACACTTTCCGCATTGACGAATCGACAGTCCTTACTGCCCATAATCAAACGATTTGCGCGTGAGCAAGACTGGCAGAAAAACTTTCTTGCGGCCGGTGAAAAAACAGTGTTTATTCTGGATCGTTTATTTTCCCAGTATGAATTGCTGTTTTTAGCCACCCCCGAACTGGTGAGCAATAATGCTGTAGTGGTCTTTATTTCCGATACCAGTTTTGAGCGCCTGCAAATTGAGCGCGCCCAAAGGATCTACATAACCGCCGGACTACTGGCCACCTTCGTTTCGCTGGCTCTGATTGTACTGGTGTTGTGGCGTCCTATTCGCTCACTCCAGCGACAATCTCAGGCTTTACCACTATTACCACAGGGCAAGTATAAAGAGGCCAGGCAGCGACTAACGAAAATGGCAAAAAATCGCCTGTTTGCAGATGAAATCAGTCAGCTTCAGGAAACCTCGCTACAAGTCACCGAACAACTGGAGAGCTATCACCAACAGCTGACTCGAAATAGCCAAAAGCTGTACGATATGGCGCATCTTGATGGGCTGACCGGCTTGTCAAATCGAAGCTATCTGACAGAGCTAATTAATGAAAAACTCACCAGCCAAAATAATAAAGAGCAGCACATTGCGCTCATTTATCTCGATCTCGATAACTTCAAGCACATAAATGATGCCCTGGGACATAGTATTGGCGATCAATTACTGGTGGTCGTTGCCACTCGATTACTAGGATGCATTAGCCCAGAAGATTATGCCGCAAGAACCGGTGGCGACGAATTTTGTCTGGTACTGAATCGCACAGACTATGAAGTACAGGCAACCGAAACAGCCGAAAGGGTGCTCAAAGCCCTGGAAGCACCTATTTCGATTGATGGCCGAAGTCTCGCGGTGTCGTCCAGCATCGGTATCACGCTGTCACCCCTGGACGGCAACACGGCTGCTACCCTGCTTCAAAATGCTGACCTGGCAATGTATCAGGCAAAAGCGAAAGGCAAAAACAACTATCACGTTTTTAACCATCAGTTGCACAAAGATGCAGATTCGCTGGTTGCCCTCGAAGAAGAATTACGCAGGGCGGTACAACAACAAGAATTCGTTTTACATTACCAACCTCAAATCAATCTGAAAACAGGTGAACTGATTGGCTGCGAAGCATTGATTCGCTGGCAGCACCCGGAACGCGGCCTACTCGCGCCGTTTTTCTTTATCGACGCCCTGGAAAACAACGGTTTGATTATCCCGGTTGGAAAATGGGTCATTCAGGAAGCCTGCAGGCAATGCGGACAATGGAGCCGCATGGGTCTTGGCCATATCAAACTATCGATCAATCTATCCACCCGTCAGTTTTCTGACCCGGATCTGCTTAACGATATTAAACGCGCCATCACAGAGGCAGGCATTACCCCTTCCCAGCTCGAACTGGAAGTCACTGAGTCGCTGCTGGCAACGGATATCAAACATGCTATTTCTGTCTTAAAAGACTTGCAAAACCTGGGGATCACCATTGCAATTGATGATTTTGGTACCGGCTACTCTTCTTTTAGTTATTTGAAACAACTTCCATTGAACAAACTTAAAGTTGACAGGGCCTTTGTCAAAGACATTCCTGGCAACAATGACGATCAACAGATAGCCTCAGCGATTGTTGCCATGGCCCACAGTCTCAACCTGACAGTGACTGCCGAAGGTATTGAGACCGAAGCACAGAGCAACTATTTCAAAGAAATACAGTGCGAGTATGGCCAGGGTTACTTGTACGACAAACCCTTGAGTCCTGAAGACTTCGTCCACTCCGCGTTAGTGAGTCGTGCAATCACGGCAGACTCAACGCAGGTTTGACTCCTAGCCCAAGTATTTTAACCATGCACACTTTCAGGCATAATGAGCCCCCCGATGCTGACGCCATCTCACCAATTTACCGTTCGGATTATTCATGCAAGAAATCACCCTACAGACTCCTGATGACTGGCACTTGCATTTGCGCGATGGTGATATGCTAAAGGAAACCGTACCGGCGACATCGCGCTGCTTCAAGCGCGCCATTATTATGCCGAATCTGGTGCCTCCAATTACCACTGCGTCGATGGCACAAGGCTATCAATCACGCATTACCGCAGCACTGCCCCAGGATCATGACTTTACGCCGTTGATGACGCTCTATCTGACCGACAACACTCGCGCTGAGCAGATACGAGAGGCCAAGGCGGCAGGCGTCGTCGCGGCAAAGCTGTATCCCGCAGGCGCAACCACTCACTCGGATGCCGCGGTGTCATCGCTTGATAAGGTGTATCCGGTGTTTGAGGCCATGATTGAACAGGGAATGCCATTACTGGTACATGGCGAAGTCACCGACAAGGAAATCGATATTTTCGATCGGGAAAAAGTGTTTATTGAGCGGCACCTGATCCCCATCACCGAGCGCTTCTCAGAACTGAAAATCGTATTTGAACACATTACGACCTCAGAGGCGGTTCAATTTGTGAGCCAGGCTTCCGATAACATTGCCGCCACCGTCACCCCCCAACACCTGCTACTTAACCGTAACGACCTGCTGGCTGGCGGCATTCGTCCTCATAACTTTTGTCTACCCGTGTTAAAGCGCAACACCCACCAGCAAGCAATAAGAGCGGTTGTTCGCAGTGGCTCTAAGAAATTCTTTCTGGGCACCGACTCCGCGCCGCATGCAAAGCACAGCAAAGAATCCGCCTGCGGTTGTGCTGGCTGTTACAGTGCCTGGAGTGCGATTGAACTCTATGCCCAGATATTTGAAGACCTCGGTGCACTCGATAAATTAGAAGGCTTTGCGAGCCACTATGGCCCGGATTTTTATGGCCTGGAACGAAACCGGGGAAGTATCACCCTGGAGCGAATTGATTGGGAAATTCCTGCTGAAATTACGCTGCCTGACGGCCAGCCGATTGTGCCGTTTTATGCCGGATCAAAGCTTCGGTGGAAGCTAACACAGCCTTCTGGCTAATATTGAACCTCAATCAGCCGATAGAAAACTTATCTGATGTTAATTCTCACCTGGTTCAACGCTAATCGCACTTGTAGATATGGGCAGCGTGACTAAACTAAAATCAACAAACCTGCTGCAGCTGGCTAAAAATAAGGTTTCACCATGAAGTTAGAGTATTACTGGCTCTTGTTTTTACAAGTGCTGGCAACGGTCTGGATCATTATTGCGTCATCTCTGCCGGACTATGTTCTGGCACCTCTGGTATTCAGCACAGCCATTGCGGGCTTTATGGTCTGGCAGCGCATTGAAAAATCGCTGGTGCCTTATCAGCAAACCCCGCGAGCCCAGAGAGCAATGCAGGAGAAAAAAGATCAGGAACACTTTCTCGATCAGATTCAGACAAACCTTGAACAACACCTGAAAACCGTTTCGACTTATGCTTCGCAAGCTTTGTCGTTAACGTCGGATCAAACCAGCGAATCGACCCAGTCTGCAGAGGCATGGCAACAGCTGCAAAATCTCACAAATGCGCTGGCCAAATCGATGGAGGACAACCTGGAACCCAGCCAAAAAGAAAAGTTGCAGACCTTTGGTGAACTTGCCAACGCGACGCTGGGTAACCTGATCACCGAACATGAAGGGGTTCAAAGTTCCTCAATCACACTACGCCGTAATTTTGATGAAATAGATGCTCATTTCAAAGAAATTATCACCTATCTTGAGGATATCAACAAAATCAACTCGCAAACCAATCTGCTCGCGCTCAATGCGGCCATTGAAGCGGCGCGCGCTGGCGATGCTGGTCGCGGATTCAGCGTTGTCGCGGAAGAAGTCAGGGCGCTGTCTATTCGTACCGATGAATTCAATGAGCGAATCGGCTCTAAACTGGCAGCGACCGAGATCATGATCAAGCAGTCTGTTGAGTCGCTTGAAAAAGCAACGAGTCTGGATTTGTCTCACGTTCAGAACTCACGTCAAAGCCTGAATGAAATATGGCAACAACTTGCAGATGATAAGCCCGTTGAAAACCCGAGTTTGCCGCTGCTTTTGGCGCTTCAAACTGATCTGGGCGCCCTCAATGACAATGCACAGACCGAGCGGAAATCGATTGATGAACTGTTTGCCAAAGTTGAGCAGGTAGCGACACGTTCTAGCCAGGCTCAAAGTGCTCTATCCCGGTTGTTAGGTGACTATTCCGCGCTCTTTCGTAATGAAGATGAGCCAAAAAAACAAGCCTTGAGAGACCATTTAATAAAAAATCTTAACGCCATCGATTAATTGTGACCCGGTTAAAGAATAGTCAATTAACGGATGGTAACATCAATGTCATCCTATGTTTTCGACGTTAAGGTAACATTATCGGCAAGTAAGAGATTCTTCAGGGGTATCTAAAAGCCTTTTGAATAATTAAAATTGCTTTTCTGTTGTCAACTACGTAAAGCCTTTCTGGTCAATATCGTTCTTGAGAAAATTTATTAATTTTAAATTCTCTATATTCCAATAAATTCTGATTTTGAGAGCCATGCCCAGATATTTACATTCAACCAAACTCATTGTTCAACTG
>Ga0316207_10002322_pt1 | contig 19832 bp, 20 predicted proteins | sample 6weekpyrite_MG_FD_204943 | JGI IMG/M metagenome (GOLD analysis project Ga0316207, IMG submission 204943) | Microbial mat bacterial communities from mineral coupon in-situ incubated in ocean water Damariscotta River, Maine, United States -... | ecosystem: Environmental > Aquatic > Marine >...
GCCAGTCCTGATCTGACGCGCTGATTCCAGGACCGCATTTTCCAGTACTGTTCCTGTGAAGAAAACAGCAGCCACTTCAATCATGGCAAAGAGAAGAAAGAAAAATGGGGCGGCGATCATGGCGAATTCAACTGCGGTGGCACCGGACTGATTTGATCGCAAGCGGGCTATCAATCCGGTCGGTCGGTTCCGCATCTTTTTGAAGACCTGAAAGGTCATGCCACTCACTCCACCCCTTTTATTTGGCCCTGTTAAACGGGTTAATCGTCACCCAGGGCCGCATCTGCCACGGCCAAACGATTGGTTTGCTGTTCTGACAAAGTGTTTTCCCGAGCGGGATCATCGCCGGTGCGTGGCACTTCATCGCAAGTGTCTGCGCAAGACAGTGTCTGGCGATTGGGTCCACGGAACAGGGCGACTTGTCCGTCTAGCGGATTGGTGACCACGATTTCCTGATTGTAAATGACACGACCTACGCGATCGAGCGCGATCACATTGGTTCGTCCTTGCAGCCTTCCGGTCAATACAAGGGTGCGTCCGTCATGGACCATGGCATCGGCGATGGATGGGTTGCCGACAACAACCGCAGAGGCATCGGCGGGCAAGCGGACGACCTTGGCATGTTCGGTCGCCAAGACGAGGTCACTGGCCATGGCGGGCGAGGCGACAACAAGGGTCAGGGCGATTAAGGCAGTCAAGCAGCGCATGGTGAACTCCATACCATTTGAAAAATCTGGTCCCCATCCTTACGCGCGCGGGTGAATCTTTTATAAATATCACTGTAGGTATTTGCAGATAGCTCTGTTTAATATTGTTAGTAAAATATTCACTATACTTCACATGTTTTCAAATAAATGCTTTGTTAAGCATGCTTTTTTACTTCATGGAAATCCTTCTCGTGTTTAGTGGGCATTATTCAGAAGTGGTCGGGACAGATCGTCTTCTGAGGGTGCGATAAAAAAACACGGGAGTAGAAGACATGAAGTTTGTATCAAAGTTTTTCAAAGACGAGTCTGGTGCCACCGCGATTGAGTATGGCCTTATTGCCGCTCTCATCGCCGTTGTGATTATCGGTGCGGTTACCGCGCTTGGTACAGGTGTCAGCACCAACTTCAGCACTGTTGCAGGCGCGCTCTAAGCGACCTTCAATTGTTGAGTTTTGGCAAAGCCGCTCCGAAAGGGGCGGCTTTTGTCGTTTGTGCGGGCATCTATGTCTCGCCAACCTCACATTAAGTCTCTTGGGCTAGCCTGCTAGCCAAATGATTTGAGATTTTCTTTGTTTGGGGAATGCCATGTTTGTGCAAATCAGTCTTTTTGCGTTTGTCGGACTTATGGTTTTGGCCGCGGGCTGGGATGCCTTGCATTTCAAAATTCCAAACTGGTTGAGTGCTTCGGTGGCGTTATTGTTTCCCGTCGCGGCTATACTGGCAGGCTTTGGATGGGCCGATTGGGGCAATCATGGTTTGGCAGGGCTGATCGGTTTGGTCTTGGGAATGGCTTTGTTTGCTCCGGGATGGATTGGTGGCGGTGATGCCAAATTGTTTGCCGCAGCCTCATTCTGGTTTGGTTGGCCGGGTTTTTCAGGTTTCTTGATGCACACGGCCCTGGCAGGCGGTGTCCTGGTCCTGATCTTGATCTTGTCCCGAAAAGTAGCCCCAATGATGGGAATTTCCGCGGCTCGGACAAAAAACACCCTTTTGGCTGAAAGTGCCCCAGTTCCCTATGGAATAGCCTTGACGGCAGGGGCTTTATGGAGCCTGCCAGCCTCGGTCTGGATGGTCCATATCTGACCTGATTTCAGATATTGCCATGAATAGACGGCATTGCACCATTAGTATTAACGTGAATTTGAGGAATTAGGCGTTTCATCTCAAACGTATTCGTGCGTCTGAGAGGTTTGAAGTATCCAATGAACGCGGTCCGTATTGCCATCCTCGCTGCGGCAGCTATTGCTGCCTTGGCCGTTGCATTTTTTGTCCGCCAGGCGATGACAACAGATGCTCCACAAACCGTACAGGTAGAGCAACGACCGTCCATACGGGTTTTGGCGGCACGTCATGATCTGGCCATTGGAGATACTGTCAGCGCCAATGATTTGTACTGGCAGGCATGGCCTGATGAGGCGAGCAGCCCGGGATATGTGATCGAAAATCGGGGCCAGACAGCGGCTGATTTTGCGGGGTCTGTTGTCAGGGCCTCAATCGGTCAGGGCGAGCCTGTGACTGGCCGGAAGATGGTTCAGCCGGGTGATGCAGGCTTTATGGCCGCAATCTTGTCTCCGGGCATGCGCGCTGTTGCTGTTCCGATTTCAGCTGAAACCGGGGCCGGTGGATTCATTCTGCCCAATGATCGCGTTGATGTGATCGTATCCTTTGAAGAAGAGAGCGAGTCCTCACGTGGATCGCGTCGCTCATTTGTTGCGCGGACATTGGTTGAAAATGCCCGTGTCCTGGCCATCGACCAGACATTCGGTCAAGGCGAAGAAAATGTTCTTGGTGAAACGGCGACCCTGGAATTGACACCGGACCAGTCACGCGCTGTGTCGCTTGCCGTGGTTCGCGGTGAAGTTGCTCTGGTTTTGCGTAGCTTGTCAGACGGTGAGGGTGGCCCGGTCTTGGTCAATAGCGGTCAAACTCCGGCGCATTCGCCCCGATCATCATTCAATGATGACAACACTAACAGTGTAACGCTCATTCGTTACGGTCACGCGCGTCAAGTTGCGCTTTCTGGCGAAAATTGAGGGAAGAGATGATGATCCGTTCTGTCCTCCTGTTTGCCGCCTTGGCATTTGCTTCTCCGGTTATGGCGCAATCGTCTGTCTCTGGTGGCGAGTTGGCTCCTGGCAGTGAGCGCGGCAATACGATGCAAGTCTTTATCCGCACACCCGGCGGTGGCCCGGTTTCGGAAAGCCTTGATCTGCCCCTGAGCAAAGCGGCTGTGATCCATTTGCCCGTTGATGCTGCCGATGTGCTGGTCACCAATCCTGAGGTTGCTGAAGCGGTCGTTCGGACATCACGCCGAGCCTATCTGATGGGGATGAGTGTTGGCCAAACCAATGCCTTCTTCTTTGATGCTGATGGACAATTAATTTTGGACCTCGATATCCGTGTTGAGCGTGATCTGGCTCCTTTACGGGATGCACTTGTTCGCTTTTTGCCGGGCGCTCGCGTCGATGCGGAAGCGATGAATGACAATATTATCCTGTCTGGATCTGTTCCCAGTGCCAGTGATGCCGATACGGCATTACGGATTGCCCAGCGTTGGGTCGATGATCCAGAGCGGGTCATGAATATGATGACGATTGAGGCGCGTGAACAGGTGATGCTCAAAGTGCGCATTGTCGAAATGCAGCGCACCATCGTTCGCCAGCTTGGCATTAATCTGTCAACGGCAGCCAGTACGGGCGAGTTTGATTTTGCAGTGGCGACTGAAAACGAGTTCTCACTGGTTGGACGTTTCCTCAATGGTTTGAATGCGACCTTTGACTGGGCCAGTGGAAACCCTGGGGGTGTGACCGGTGTCAGTGGTCTGGTTCAGGCGATGGAACGTGTCGGTCTGGTTAGAACTTTGGCTGAGCCCAATCTGACGGCGATTACTGGCGAATCTGCCAATTTCCTCGCAGGTGGTGAATTTCCGGTTCCTGTCGGCCGGGACCGCGATGGGAATATTGTCATCGAATACAAGCCGTTTGGTGTTGGTTTGGGTTTTACGCCTCTGGTTCTATCAGAGGGCCGGATCAGTTTGAGAATTTCAACCGAGGTTTCCGAACTGTCGACGCAGGGTGCGTTGTCCTTTTCATCCAGTGCAGTCACCGATGAAGACGGAAATATCATCGGGACTTTGCCGGGTTTGACGGTTCCAGGCCTCAATGTAACACGCGCCGAGACGACCGTTGAGCTTCCGTCTGGCGGAAGTCTGGTTATGGCAGGGTTGATCCAGGAAGAAACGCGCCAAAATTTGGACGGTGTTCCGGGTATCCAAAATTTGGCTGTGCTGGGTTCTTTGTTCCGGTCACGCGACTTTGAAAATCAGGAAACCGAGCTGGTTGTTATCGTCACCCCTTATCTGGTCGATGCTGCAAATCCTGATGCAATGAGAACGCCAACGGATGGCTATCAGACCGCTGATGAAGCCAGTGCGTTGCTGTTTGGCCGCCTCAACCGCGTTTATTCTGTTCCAGGTTCGGAAACTGGCGATCAGGGCTGGAATGGCCCCGTCGGTTTCTTGTTTGAGTAAGGTGTTTTGATCATGTCGATCCGTATATTCCCTGTTCTGGCTGTCGCCTTGTCGAGTGTTTTGAGCCTATCGGCTTGTTCATCAACACCCGTTTCAACAGATTTGCCGCGGGCCAGTGCTGTCGCTGAAACATTTCGGGCCGATATGGCCGTCAATCCAGCCGATAACGGATTGACTTGGGGGCAGTATGACATGCTGTCCGCGATTGCCGATGAATACAAACAACGTGGTCACGGACCTTTGGTCATCACCTATCCGCAAGGCGGAAATAATGAAGAAGCGGCCATTGGCGCTATCGCTGAAGCACGCACTTTTCTTTATGAAAGAGGGCTGGATTGGCGTCAGATTACGGGCGGAGCCTATAATGCGAACGGTCAGCGAAATGCGGCTGTGATCTTCAGCTTCACCCGCTATCGGGCGGTAGGACCGGATTGCATGCAGGAATGGAGTGATCTGACCCGTGAATTCGACAATGTACGTGACGACCGTTTCGGTTGCGCCATGGCCAATAATCTGGCGGCGATGATCAGTAACCCTAGAGACCTTGTAACCCCGCGCGGGCAAACCCCTGCAGATGCCGGGCGTCGGCAGGTTGTGCTTGAGGGATACCGCGCCGGTGAATCAACAACCAGCGAACGCAGTGACCATGAAAGTGGTGCTGTGAGTCGTGTCGGGGATTAGGAGCGATCATGGCAGACGCAAAAAATACCCTGAAGCAGGATGATCCGTTACTGGAGGGAGACGATCCCTTTTTGGATGCATCTGATATCGAACGCTTGATGTTGGGCGAAGCGACTCGGGAAGATATCCTGGTTGAGGAAAAAACAAGCGGATCAGGCAAGGCTTTTGGAGCCGGATCTGTCGCTGAGGCAGAGCCTGAAATCGCTATCGAGCTTGATGTTGATGATGATCAGGATCCGTTCTTGTCTGAGGCTGAGTTTGAAGCGCCGGTAGACGATTTGGGCGTATCCCCAGAATTTGAAGAGCTGCGTGAAGAATTGGCTCTGAGTACGGCTGAGATGCCTGTTGGTGAATCTCTCTATGGTGAAGTTGATAATGATGTATCTGATCAACCCATCCCACGGATTTCCATAGCCGCTTTCTGTGAAAGACCGGAAACGGGTGCGCTGATCCATAATGCTGCCGAAGATCGCCGGTTGGCGCGAGCGCATGTGGATGTGGAGTTGGGCGGGCTTCCGGGAGCGATCGAACGTTACCACGATGCGACGACACCCAATTTGTTGATTGTAGAAAGCGGGATGCGAGGCCGGGGTCTTTTCGATCAGCTGGAAGAGTTGGCGGCTGTGTGTGATCCGGACACCAAAGTTGTTGTTATTGGAGCATCGAATGATATTGCGCTTTATCGGGGTCTGATGAAGCGCGGGGTCAGTGAGTATCTGGTTCCGCCGATGACACCTTTGCATTTGATCCGGTCTATTTCTGAATTGTTCTTGGATCCTGACGTCCCCTTCTCCGGCAAGACCATTGCCTTTATCGGTGCCAAGGGCGGTGTAGGTTCATCCACTGTTGCTCACAATGTGTCTTGGGCATTGACCGAAGCTTTGCAATCGGATGCCATTCTGGTCGACATGGATTTGTCCTTTGGTACTGCCGGTCTCGATTTCAATCAGGACCCGGCACAAACTCTGGGGGATGCTTTAGCGGAACCGGATCGTTTGGACGAGGCCTTGCTTGATCGGCTTCTGGTGCGTTGTACGGACAGGCTCAGCCTGTTTTCGGCCCCTGCAACCCTGGACAAGGATTGGGAATTTTCGCCCGCATCCTACGACATGGTGCTGGAAAAAGTTCGCAAGCAAGCGCCACACATCATGCTCGATTTGCCCCATATCTGGATGCCGTGGGTGAAACAAACACTGCTGTCAGCAGATGAGGTTGTGGTCACGGTTGCGCCTGATTTAGCGTCATTACGCAATGCAAAGAACATGTTTGACCTGATCACGGGCGCTCGTCCAAATGATGAGCCGCCAAAAGTGGTGATCAATATGTCCGGAATGCCCAAGCGTCCTGAAATTCCTCTCAAGGATTTTGCTGATGCTCTTGGGACAGCTCCTGTTTTGGTGATGCCATTTGAGCCGCAATTATTTGGACAGGCGGCCAATAACGGGCAGATGATCACTGAGGTGGATGCTAAATCAAAAGCCGCGGATGGTTTCAATCATCTGGCCAGTTTGATCACTGGGCGTACCGCTGCCCCGCAAAATAAGTCTTCTTTCTTCGGCAAGTTGTTCGGAGGATAATTCGGAATGTTCGGCAAACGTGCAGGAGGTCAGGCACCCAAGGCATCACCGGTCGTTGATGCGCCGGAGAGGGCCAAGCCTGCGGCTGGGGCGACGCCTGAGCCGGGTGCTGAACGACGACGTGAAGCCAAGGTCGCGCCTAAAGCTGCGCCAAAAGTGGCCAAAAAGTCCGCGCAAACTTCCGGAGAAGTCAAAGGGCGATCCGAAGAGTATTACGCCGTCAAAACGACGATTTTCAATGCCTTGATCGATACGATTGATTTGGGGCAATTGGCGCGTCTGGATCAGGATACAGCGGCTGAAGAAATACGCGACATTGTTACCGAGATCATCTCGATCAAAAATGTCGCCATGTCGATCGCAGAACAGGAGCAATTGCTTCAGGATATCTGCAATGACGTTTTGGGATATGGACCGCTTGAGCCGCTTCTGGCCCGTGACGATATCTCCGATATCATGGTCAATGGTGCCGACAACGTCTTTATCGAGGTCAATGGCAAGGTTGAAAAAACCAATATCCGGTTTCGTGATAATGCCCAGTTGATGAATATCTGTCAGCGCATTGTTAGCCAGGTAGGTCGACGCGTTGATGAAAGCTCTCCCGTCTGTGATGCGCGCCTGGCTGATGGTTCGCGGGTCAATGTGATCGCGCCACCGCTCGCTCTTGACGGTCCGACCCTGACTATCCGGAAGTTCAAAAAAGACAAGCTGACAATGAATAATCTGGTGGAGTTTGGCTCCATCACACCTGAAGGGGCCAAAGTCTTGGCCGTAATCGGTGCCAGCCGGTGTAACGTGCTGATTTCAGGTGGTACCGGTTCGGGTAAAACGACCCTTCTCAATTGTATGACCGGTTTCATCGAAGAAGATGAGCGTGTTGTCACTTGTGAGGATGCCGCCGAGCTTCAATTGCAGCAGCCGCATGTGGTGCGCCTTGAAACACGACCTCCCAATATTGAAGGTGCCGGCGAGATTACCATGCGCGATCTGGTCAAAAACTGTCTGCGTATGCGCCCAGAGCGTATCATTGTGGGTGAGGTGCGGGGACCGGAAGCCTTTGATTTGCTTCAGGCGATGAATACCGGCCATGATGGCTCAATGGGAACGCTACATGCCAATTCCCCGCGTGAAGCCATGTCCCGGATCGAATCGATGATCACCATGGGCGGATATAATCTGCCCGCCAAAACCATTCGTGAGATGGTAGCAGGGTCGATAGACGTGATCATCCAAGCGGCGCGTTTGCGAGACGGGTCACGTAAAATTACCCACATCACGGAAGTGGTTGGCATGGAAGGGGAGGTTATCGTCACTCAGGATCTGTTTGTTTATGAGATTCAAGGTGAAGACGATGATGGAAATATCTCCGGCCTGCATTGTTCAACCGGTATAGCCCGTCCGAAATTCTGGGATCGGGCCCGTTATTTCGGTCTGGAACGCGAACTGGCCACAGCATTGGATGAATCGGAAGCCTAGGATGTCATCAGATTTTGCTTTCATACTGGCTGCCCTTGCCGCTTTTGTTGCCATTGGTGGTGTCGGTTGGGTTGCGGTTGGTGCCGCAGGGGATGCCCAGTCGAAAAAACGTGTTCGAAGCGCCGTTGGCGGCGGATCTCTTTCCCGGGGTAAACGCCATCATTCAGCCTTGGACCAAGCCGCACAACGTCGTCGGCAAGTTCAGGAATCGTTGAAAGACCTTGAGCAGAGACAAAAAGATCAACGCAAAAAGACTCTGACGCTGAAATCTCGTATTCAACAAGCGGGTATGAGTTTTTCGCCAACGGTTTTCTGGATTTCGTCTCTGGGCTTGGCACTGATGGCGTTTCTGATCGCCTTTTTGTCAGGACAAAGCCTGCTCACCTCGGCGGGTATAACCATGGTTGCCGGGTTGGGAATGCCGCGTTGGTGGCTTGGATTTATGCTCGGTCGGCGCAAAAAGAAATTTACGGCTGAATTTGCCAATTCCCTTGATGTGATCACACGCGGTGTCAAATCCGGCCTACCATTGAATGAGTGTCTGAAAATCATCGCCAAGGAATCGCCTGACCCGGTTGGATCAGAGTTTCAAACCTTGGTTGAGGGCATTGCTGTGGGCGTGTCTTTGGAAGATGGGTTACGCAGAATGTGCGAACGCGTCCCTCTGCCCGAAGTGAATTTTTTCACCACTGTACTGGTTATTCAGCAAAAGGCCGGGGGTAATCTGGCTGAAGCATTGGGCAATTTGGCGAGTGTTTTAAGGTCTCGCAAAATGATGCGGGAAAAAATTGGTGCCTTGTCATCGGAAGCGAAGTCTTCGGCGGCCATTATTGGCTCCATGCCTCCTGGCGTGATGGCGATCGTCTATGCGACGACACCCTCATATATGGGTCAAATGTTCACGCACCCCACAGGCCAGCTCATGTTGTTGGGTGGCATGACCTGGATGGCGATCGGGATTTTCGTCATGCGTGGCATGATCAATTTCAAAATCTAGGATTTTCACGTGCCAAGTTTCAATGAAATTCGTGATTTTCTGACCAACCCGGAAATGTTGCTGACGGTGTTATCGGCCATTTTGGTGTTTGCCACGATTGTGACCCTGACCTCTCCGGGTTTGGGTGGCAATGGTATGGATAAGCGGATCAAGGCGGTACAAAATCGTCGCGAAGAACTACGCCGGAAGAGCCGGGAACAAATAGAATCCTCTGCCAAAGGCGGCTCTGCGACGATCCGGTCTGAAGAGGCCAAAGGGATCATGGCCAAGGTGGTCGACTCGCTTAATCTCCAAAAGGCGTTTGAAGACCCGGCTTTGCAAATGAAGCTTCAGCAAGCGGGTATGCGCGGCAATCGCCCGGCTGTGACATTTTACTTTTTCCGCCTGGCCTCTCCGATTGTTCTGCTGCTCGGAGCGTTGTTCTACTTCTTCATGATCAACGACTTTGGATTGCCGGAAGTGACCCGATACAGTTATTCCATTGGCTTGGGTTTGCTGGGCTATTATGCGCCGAATTTGTATCTTTCAAATGTTTCCGCCAAACGCCAGGCGTCAATAATGACGGCGTTTCCTGATGCGTTGGATCTTCTTCTTATCTGTGTAGAATCAGGCATGTCGGTAGAGGCTGCCTTCCACAAAGTGTCTACAGAGGTGGGCTCGCAATCGATAGAATTGGCAGAAGAATTATCCCTGACAACAGCGGAGCTGGCTTACTTGCAAGACCGTCGGGATGCCTATGAAAACCTCGCACTGCGAACCAATCATCCCGGGGTCAAAGCGGTGTGTACATCCTTGATCCAGGCAGAGAGCTACGGGACGCCTCTGGGGCAGGCTTTAAGGGTAATGGCCAAGGAAAACCGGGATATGCGCATGGCGGCCGCCGAGAAAAAAGCGGCATCTCTTCCGGCGCAATTGACCGTGCCGATGATCATCTTTTTCCTGCCTGTGTTGTTTGTGGTTATCCTCGGACCGGCTATCATTCGCTTCAATAGCATGTGACGAATTGAATCTGGCGCGCTATTTGAATAGTCAGCCAGATGTTGAATGGATGGACACAGCCCATGTTTTCCGGGCGTAAATCAGCAAGCAAACGCCGTGAGCAGATTGAAGCGGCAGACAGGGCTGTGGGTGCAGCCATGTCCGCTTTGGATTGTGACAACCCATCCAAGGCCAGAAAAGAGCTCTCTGTTGCCCCCAAGACGCATTATGCCGATATGGGTTGGAAAGTGGATCTGGCGCTGGCCATGATTGAGCTGCGCGCTGGAAAGCACAAACAGGGCACACAAAGACTGATTGTAGTTTGCAGCCGTCTGGATGAAACGTCTTTGGGGCGTGACGATAAAAATTATCTGAGATTATACGCCCTGTACCGGGCGAGTGAGGCATCCAAAGATGGAAAACCTCCGCTTGAGCTCAGGGATATGGTGGAAGATTTCAGCTTTGATCATAACTTGATCTCACCGTTGATCCGTAAAGATTTTCCGCTGAAGAAAGTGGAAGAAGCCCTGGTGGCTCCACCGCCGCTTCCGCCGCCACCGCCTGGCGCTGATTTTTAAGATCAGTCTGCAATCACGGAATCATAGCGTCGCTGTGATGTCAGCATGGAGCGGATATAATCCATGTTGGCTTCAGCCATTTGTGGCGTCACATCGATACGGGCCATGTCTTCAGCTTCATCAAATCGCCCTTGAAGCGCAATGACCAGAGCCAAATTTTGGCGAATAGTGGCATCCGCACCCGGACGGATCATGGCTTCACGTAACATGTTTTCAGCCATGTCAGGGTTGCCAGACAGGGCATGTGATAAAGCCAAATTGGATAGAACGGCCGGTTCAGCCGGGCTGAGTCTCAAGGCTTCTGCAAAATAATGACGTGCGGCTTCATCCTGTCCGGCTTGTTCAAAAGAAACGCCGAGTGTGTTGTGAATTTGCCAATTGTTTGAGTCCAGTTGAGCGGCCCTTTGCAGGGGTTCAATCGCATGCTCTCCCCAACCTGAGGCCGCCAGTGCAGACCCGAAAGCCAAGAGAAGTCCCGGGTTTTCAGGATGCTGAACCAAGGCTTGTTGAGCGACTTCCCCGGATCGACTGATATTACCCATCCGGCGCAAGACATTGGAAAGTTCCAAAGCGGCTTCGGCATCGGAAGGATTGATATCATACACCTCTGCCCAGAAAGTTGCCTGCGTGAGCAAGTCCTGACTTCTTATAGCGTCTCTTTGAGCTGTAGATGCAGGGACAATGTCGCGGGCTTCCAGAGAGGTTGCCATTGCTTGTTCTTCATCGGTTCTGGCGGTTGTTGCACACGCGGCCAGACCGAGAACAAGGAGGGGGGAAAACAGGTGTGTAATTCGCATGGGTTTGCCAGCCTACTGAGAGCGTCCCTTGAATCTGCGCCCACCCGGTCAAGAATGCGTTAATTAGAGGCCTAAAAAGCTGATTTATTGAGCGGGGACACGCATGAGCAAGATTTTTTCTGATTCGCAGAAAGCCAAGACACTTCGCCTTGTAACGCTGGATCAGTGTGAAGGCGTGGTCTCTGGTTTGCCGGAAGGACAAAAAGCTCTGGCCGCCAACTTCAAGGCAAAACCGGGTCAGATGGTGCTTTTACCGACAGGAGGCGAGGCCGATGCCCTCTTCGGAATGGGTAAAGGAGATGATGCGTTTGCTTTGGGAAAAGCGGCTCTCAGCTTGCCGGAGGGCGAATGGTGTATTGATGCTCTGCCCAAAGCCATTGACCCCACCTTGGCTGCGACCGCCTGGGCCATGGGCGGGTATCAATTTACGCGTTTCAAATCTGCAAGTCGTGAACCTGCGCGGTTGGTCTTGCCGGATGAGGCAGATGGAGATGATGCCAAGAATATCGCCCAAGGTGTCCTCCTTACGCGTGATTTGATCAACTCTCCGGCTGATATCATGGGGCCGGACGGTCTTGAGGTGGCTTTTCGTGAGATGGCCGATGCTCATGGTGCCAAAGTTTTGGTGACCAAAGGCGAGGCTCTGCTCAAAAATAATTTTCCAATGATCCATGCCGTTGGCCGTGCCGCCGCAGAAGCGCCGCGCCTGCTTGAGCTGGAGTGGGGCAATAAGGACCATCCCCGAATTGCCATTGTCGGCAAGGGAGTCACTTTTGATACCGGTGGACTGGATATCAAGGCTTCGCAATATATGCGCCTGATGAAGAAGGATATGGGCGGGGCAGCCAATGCCATGGGCCTTGCGTCGATGATCATGACAGCGAAAATGCCTGTTCGCTTGCACCTTCTTGTCCCAGCGGTTGAGAACGCCATCAGTGCAGGTGCCATGCGTCCGGGTGATATCCTGACATCGCGTCAGGGATTGACGGTGGAAGTTGATAATACGGATGCTGAAGGCCGTCTGGTTCTGGCCGATGCCCTGACAAAGGCCACGGAAGAAGATTGTGAGCTGGTTCTTGATTTTGCCACGCTGACCGGCGCTGCCCGTGTAGCGCTCGGGCCGGAGCTTGCCCCGTTTTACACCGATAATGATGAGCTGGCGTCTGATTTCACCCGATCAGGCAGCGAGGTTTCAGATGCCCTGTGGCGTATGCCGCTTTGGGATGGCTATGAAGCTGATATCGACGGCGATATCGCTGATATCGTCAATTCTGCTTCCTTGCCGATGGCAGGGTCGATCACGGCGGCTTTGTTCCTCAGGCGCTTTGTGGGGGATGCCAATTGGGTGCATTTCGATATTTTCGGCTGGAATATGCGTGACAGGCCTGGTCGCCCCAAGGGCGGCGAAATGCTGGCAACACGCGCTGTTTACCAATCTCTCAAGAAGCGCTTTCAAAACTGAGCGCTGTTCGATACCCAATTTGCCAATATGTGAGTTGGGGAGAGTGCGTGTATGGCATCGCAGGCGATGAAATCGCTTGAGATGATGAGACAGGTTTCAGTTGGCTCGGTGCACGAGACAATGGGTGATCTTACAGCAAGGCAATTTGCTTTGCTGCTCAGCATCTTCTTGCGCCCTGGGCCGCATGCGGTCCGGGATTTGGCTAAAGAACTGGATTTACCCAAACCAGCCGTAACGCGGGCTCTGGATGTGTTGGAGCGGTGTCAATTTGTCCTTCGCAAGAAAGACCAAAGGGACAAACGCGATGTTTCGGTACACCGGACTGTCAAAGGGGCCGTATTCCTGTACGATTATGGACAGAGCGTTGCCAATTACACCGAGGAAACCGCTGAGTGTCTGTCCTGGATAACCGCCTTACTCCCGCCCGCCCCGACCTCGCAGCATCCCATCTGAAGGGACAGGTAGAGGCTGAGCGTTTCGTTGAGCCTGTCGATATGCAGGCGATTATCCCGTCGACTTTCATTCGGCGCTCTCCGGGTCTTGACGGTGCTGTCGATGACCAGCTTCTGGCCGGTGACATCTTTGCCGTTTTGGAAGAGCGTGAAGGCTGGGCTTGGGGTTTTTCCAGAACCGATGGCTATGTTGGCTGGGTGGAAATGTCGGGTTTGTCGTCGACCATTCATCTTGCGGATCACAGGATTAATGTGCTTCGCACCTATGCCTTTTCCAAACCGGATCTGAAATCAAAGCCCAACATGCTTTTATCCATGAATGCCCGCTTCAAGGCAGGACAAATTGTCGATCGTTATGTTGAAGCGGAGGGATTGGGCTGGGTATTTTCCGAGCATGTTCAGCCTTTAACTGAGGTCGCTTCGGATTTTGTCGCCGTGGCGGAAGCTTTTTTGGGTGCGCCCTATCTTTGGGGCGGAAAGGAGAGTCTGGGCCTGGATTGTTCGGGGCTAGTACAAATGTCACTGGAGGCCGTTGGCATAACCGTGCCGCGTGATGCTGACCAACAAGAAGCCTTTTTGAAAGCCCGCTGGAGCGATGTTACAAAGGATGAGGCGCGCCAGCGGGGTGATGTTGTGTTCTGGCCCGGTCATGTCGGAATCATGACCGATAGCGAACATCTTCTGCATGCCAATGCGCATACAATGGATGTCACGCTTGAACCCTTCAGTGAGGCGGAGAAGCGTATCCGGGAAAAGGAAAACCCGGTGAGCGGCATTTTTCGAACCGGCTGACTAAGCTGGTTTATGTTCGGAATCAAAAAGCCCCGAAGCATTTGCTCCGGGGCTTTTGAATAGTTGTGATGTATTCGAGAAGATTTAGTGGCCGCCTTGTTCTGCGGGCGCTTCTTCTTGCTCTGCAGGCATATCCATCATGTCATCCATGCCGTCTTCCATCATGTGGTCGGCTTCTTCAGGCATGGCTTCAAGCATGGCCGGCATGGCCATCGGATTGTCAGACAGGCTACGCAAATATGCGATCAGATTGATCCGGTCTTCTTCATCACGAAGTCCGGCAAAGGACATAGCCGTACCGTTAGCAAAATTACGTGGGCTTTCCAGGAAGCCGTCCAGAGCTTCATAGCTCCATCCGCCCTCAACAGCTTGCAAGGCACCAGAATAATTGAACCCGGCACGGGAAGCGATGTCCTGACCGACCATGTCCCATAAGTTCGGGCCTGTGCCGGTGGCTCCGCCATTGTCGAAGGTATGACAGCTCTGGCAGCGCCGAGTGATGCGTTCGCCTGCGGACAGGCTGGCATTGGCGAGAAGCAGACCATAATCGGTCGGACCTTCTTCTACCACTTCCACTTCACCTGTTGCCCCGCTTTCCATCGCGGCCCAGTCGACCGGATAGGAAGTATTGTGAGCATCGAGCTCATGAGCCGCGTGAGATGGTACGAGAACGTGTCCCAGCTCTTTAATTACGAGAATAATCAGGATGCCACCGATTAAAACGCCAGCAACCTTGTTCCAGAAGAGATCGCCCATAGACGCCCCCAATCAAATCCAGTTAAAAGTTGCGCCGTATTTGGCATGAGCCGGGCAGTCAGGCAACCGTTCTGAACGCTTTCAGGCACACATCGTCGCAGTTGCTCTTCACATATTGATTTTTCACGGCTTGTTTTGGGGCGTTTCAGGAGGCGTATTGGGGCCTGTCCTTGCCTTGCCTGGAACGGAAATTTCCAAAAACGAGGGCGGTGATAATCCAAATTTTTGTTTGCAGTGCAGACCGGTCCTAAAATTATCATTCGGTGGTTTTGGTTGTCTTCAAGCCTGCCTCTGACTTTATGTATCTCGGTTCTTCTCCGGCATGGTGATTCGGTTGCACAGAAGTGACTTGCCGAGAAGGTGGTGCTCTAATGATTGAAACTTTAGAGGAAAATCTACTTTTCCCCGGATGTTAATAATGTAGCCAGTTTGTGCTATAGTGTCGTTGCGGGACTAAATCTCTCGCAGCCCTTGATCCAGGGCCCATTGACCCCGTTTTTGTCGATCCATGATCACAATGTTCCGGGGCTTGAAACCGATCAGTCCTTACCTGACCAGCGCTTTTCAAAGTGCGTGCTCAGTGATGTTTCCGTTTTTCAATATGAAAGGGAGAATGATGACTGAATTTACTGTTTTCGACGAAAGTAATGCGCCCGTGGCTTCCAAGGCGCTGCTAAAAAATGTCAAAGCCAAATACGGCTTTATTCCCAACTTGATGGGGGAGTTGGCGATCGCCCCCAGTGCCTTGGAGGCCTATACGTCCCTGACCAGCATGTTCGGACATACAAGTTTGTCACCGATTGAACAGCAAGTGGTTCTTTTGACGACGAGCTTTGAAAACAATTGCGCCTATGACATGGCTGTTCATTCGACCGTTGCCCTCAGTGTCGGGATTGACAGGGATAGCCTGATGGCCATTCGGGAAGGGCGCGTTATCGAAACCGATAGCCGGATGGAAGCCTTGCGCAATTTTACTGTTGCGGTTGTTCGTGACCGGGGTTTGGTGGAAAAGGCTGATCAGGAGATGTTCTTGAGGGCTGGTTTTACCAAGGCCAATATTCTCGAAGTGGTCACGGGTGTGACAATGAAAAAATTGTCTAACTATACAAATCACATCGCAGAAACAGAAATTGATCCGGCTTTCGAAACCATGGCTTGGTCAAAACCTCTGCTTCAAACGGCCTGACAGGTCTGAAGGTAAAATAGATAACGGGGTCAGCATGACCGGCCCCGTTATTTTATTCCATCTGTTGGTTTCAGATCACATCTTCAACCCATAACTCGGCCAGCCGTCTGGCCATGGCGATAGAAGGTGGCATCACAGCAAAATCATGCGTGCCAGCCATCATGTCGCGAATGTCCTCTCTGGAGAACCAGCGGGCCTGTTCCAGCTCATGTGTGTCAATTGTCAGCTCAGGGCCCAAAACGGGGGCAACAAGACCCACCATGAGAGAGTGGGGCATTGGCCAGGGTTGGGTCATGACATAGCGAATACCCGCAATATCAGCTCTTACCCCGGCTTCTTCCAGAAGTTCTCTGGCGCAGGCTTCTTCCAGCGTTTCAGCCGGTTCAACAAAGCCGGCCAGGGCCGACCATATCCCCTCAGGCCAGCTGGACTGACGTCCGAGCAGGCATTTATCCTCATGTGTGGCCAACATGATGACAACGGGGTCAACACGGGGGAAGTGTTCGATTTCGCATCCATCACAAACCCGTTTGGCTCCGCCGGCGGATTGGCGCGTTTGCTGGCCGCAGTTGGCGCAAAACCTGTTTTTTTCACGCCAGGCAAAGACCGATTTGGCCTGGGCAAAGATGGCCGCTTCAAAATGCGGCAAATTCATTGCGGCCTGACGCGGATCAAGCGCGTCTGATTTTGCTCCGTCGGCATGAATTTCACAGGCAAACAGCGGTCCGGCTTGATCTGATCCCAGATAAATCATCGGACCTGTCGCATCCCAATTTGCTGTATCTGCCATTTTGAACCGTATCAACTGGTGGCTCTCATCCATCGCCGGGCGGCCTTCACACAGCTGGATACAGCGGGCATTCGGCTGATCGAATGCGGCTTGAAGACTGGTGGCATCGCGCCGGATCAAATCACCTCTATCAAGCGGTGAACCGGCAAAAGTCATGGGTAAAGATTGGGCCAGGTGAACACGATCATTCATGGCATTAATCCTTGCGAGCTTGTTTGCGGACAGACATTTAAGATGTGCAGATAGACCTCTTTCAAGGCCGCTTCAATCTGTCAATCGAAGACAGAGTCTTGACCGGGATATCGGGTGATCGTCGACAATTTCGATGCCCGAACAGCAAATGGAGTGTGTAAAGCCGGTTTTATCTGTGAGGCTATGTCTTGCGCCATGGCTATCGGCGCGCGATATAGAGGGCGGAAGGTCGGCGGTGGACGGGCTCCTCGCCAACCCGGTCAGGTCCGGAAGGAAGCAGCCGCAACGAGTTTTCGCCCGGGTCACTGTCCGATCTTCCACTTTTCTGTCGCCTATGGCGACACGCTGTTGCAAGAGCCGAAATGGACGATACACCGCTTCCATCTGATGATACGGATCAAGGCTCTGAACAGCCAGAAGCGTTGATGCCGGGGCTCGATTTGCCTGAAACCAGTGCTCCAGCATCTGCACAGGAAACCTATCAAGTTCTGGCCCGGAAATATCGCCCTGATACTTTTGAAGAGCTGATCGGTCAGGACGCCATGGTGCGAACCTTGACCAATGCATTTGCAGCGGGCCGCATTGCCCATGCTTATATGCTGACCGGTGTTCGAGGTGTCGGTAAAACGACCACAGCACGCCTGATTGCTCGCGCTTTGAACTACCGTGATGGCGCAATTGATGCCCCGCATATGGATTTATCCAGCCGGGGTGAGCATTGTGACGCCATTGCGCGATCAGCGCATGTTGATGTCATGGAGATGGATGCGGCTTCACGCACCGGTGTGGGCGATATCCGTGAAATCCTGGACGGGGTTCGCTATTCACCCGTCTCTGCGCGCTATAAAGTCTACATCATCGATGAAGTTCACATGCTCTCGACTTCGGCCTTCAATGCCTTGTTGAAGACACTGGAAGAGCCGCCAGAGCATGCCAAATTTATCTTCGCCACAACAGAGATTCGTAAAGTCCCGGTAACGGTTCTCTCGCGCTGTCAGCGCTTTGATCTCAAGCGGATTGATCGTGATGTCATGATTGATCATCTGGAGCGGATTTGCGGTCTTGAAAATGCGCAAGTGGATCGCGAAGGCCTGTCCCTGATTTCACGGGCTGCTGAAGGTTCCGTACGAGATGCCCTGTCGCTTCTCGATCAGGCTATTGTCCAGGGGGCTGATAGCGATGGTCCTGTTTTTGCGCCGCAAATTCGTGACATGTTGGGTTTGGCAGATCGGGCCCGTGTTCTGGACCTTCTCGAACATGCTGTTGCTGGCAAGACCAGTGAGGCGCTTGAAGAGCTGACATCCCTGTATAATGCGGGCGGCGATCCTGTGGTTATCACCCGCGACCTTCTGGATTATGTCCATGCTGCATCCCGCGTCAAAGCGGTTGGTAAAAGTGCGGATTTGGGTGAGGCGGCTGAAACTGTGCTTCGCCTGGCCGAAATGGCTGATGGGCTGAGCCTGGCCCAGCTGACGCGTTTGTGGAAGTTGCTTCTAGGTGGACTGGATGATGTCCGTTTGGCCCCCGATCCTCTGGCCGCGGCTGAAATGACCGTCTTGCGCCTGATCGCAGCGTCGATGTTACCTTCACCAGAAGATGCGGCGCGCCTGCTGGCTGCGCACCCAGCAGCACCCACGGATGGCCCGCCATCCGGCAGGGAGGTGCCGGGAAAGTCTGAAGCGCCAGTGCAGGAGACAGCTGAGCAGGCTTCCCAGCCAGTGGTCACTCAATCACATGATGCCGTCGTTCAAGGGCCTCATTCCTTTGAAGAACTAATCAAAAGGCTGCAAAGCAGCCGCGATATCAGACTTCAATCCGATGTCGAACGTTATGTCCGTCCTGTGTCCTTTAAACCGGGAAGCATGACCTATGAACCGGTTGAGGGTGCGCCGCAGGATCTGGCGCAACGTCTGGCCCGGAAACTTCAGGAATGGACTGAAGCGCGCTGGCTGGTGGTGCCCGATCCCGATATTCGAGGGGGCGAAACCTGGGCTGAACGTCGTCGGCGGGAGCGGGAAGAACGCCTGGAAAATGCCAGTCGGGATCCCGGTGTTGCTGAAGCCTTGCGCCTGTTTCCGGGCGCTGAAATCATCAAGGTGACGGATGCTCCTGATCCTCAAAAGCAAGAGTCTGAAAAGACAGCGGAGACACGCGGATGACCGATATGATGGCGCTGATGAAACAAGCGCAAGCCATGCAAAAACAAATGCAAGAGGCTCAACAAAAGCTGGATGACACCGAAGTAACAGGTGAAGCCGGAGCGGGCCTTGTCAGCGTCACATTGACGGCCAAGGGCGATGCACGCGCGATCTCGATTGATCCGTCTTTGCTCAATCCGGAAGAGCCGGAAATCGTAGAAGATCTGGTGATGGCAGCGCATAATGAAGCCCGCCGAAAAGCGGAGGCGCTTCAACAAGACATCATGAAAGAAGCAGCTGGTGGCTTACAATTGCCACCGGGCATGGCGTCCCCTTTCTGATCGGAAAATTTCCATGAGTCGTGCGTCTGCCGGTCCTGAAATTGAACGTTTGATTGCCTTGCTGGCCAAGCTTCCCGGTTTGGGGCCGCGCTCGGCCCGCCGTGCAGCCCTGCACCTGTTGGGAAAGCGTGATGTGTTGATGCACCCACTGGCCGAAGCCTTGTCTGATGCGGCCAACAAGATCAATCCCTGCTCTAATTGCGGCAATCTGGATGTGTCTGATCCCTGCACTGTCTGTGCGTCTCCATCTCGATTGGAAACGTCGATTTGTGTGGTGGAGACTGTGGGTGACCTCTGGGCGCTGGAGCGGGCAAGGGCTTTTAAAGGGCGCTACCATGTCCTGGGCGGGGTTTTGTCGGCACTGGACGGGATTCGGCCCGACGATCTCAATATCGCCAAATTG
>Ga0316207_10002323_pt1 | contig 19828 bp, 15 predicted proteins | sample 6weekpyrite_MG_FD_204943 | JGI IMG/M metagenome (GOLD analysis project Ga0316207, IMG submission 204943) | Microbial mat bacterial communities from mineral coupon in-situ incubated in ocean water Damariscotta River, Maine, United States -... | ecosystem: Environmental > Aquatic > Marine >...
ATTGAAGGTGAGCAGGCGGTGTTGGGTGGGCTTATGCTGGATAAGCGTGCCTGGGAGCAAATTGCTGACCGTATTACCGAAGAAGATTTTTATCGTCATGATCACCGCCTTATCTTTCGTAGCATCGCCAAACTGGAAGCGGCGGATAAACCCTTTGATGTCGTTACCCTGTCAGATGAATTATCAAAAACCCATGAGCTTGAAGATGCGGGAGGGTTGGCGTATTTAGGGCAGCTGGCAAAAGACACCCCCAGTGCCGCAAATATTCGTGCCTATGCGGATATAGTGCATGAGCGTTCCGTATTTCGACAACTCATTGAAGTGGGTACGGATATCGCGGGCAGTGCCTTTAACCCCGAGGGGCGCGATAGTAAGGAGTTACTGGATGATGCTGAACGCAGGGTATTTACTATCGCCGAGCAGGGTAACCATGCGGGCAATGGCTTTAAGGGTATAAAGCAGTTATTAACCACGACCGTTGAGCTAATAGACAAACTGTTTGAGCAGGAAGGTACGCTCACCGGGGTTACCACCGGGTTTAAAGATTTCGATGAGCAAACCAGTGGCTTGCAAAAAGGGGACCTGATTATTGTTGCGGGTCGTCCATCTATGGGTAAAACCACGTTTTCAATGAATATCGCTGAAAATGCCGCGATTGCCCAGGGCACACCGGTGGCGATATTTAGTATGGAGATGCCCGCCGAGTCACTGGCTATGCGGATGATTTCATCAATGGGGCGTATTGATCAGCACCGTTTGCGTACCGGGCAGCTTAATGATGAAGACTGGCCAAGAATCACCTCCGCTGTGTCTTTGCTATCAGAAGCAAAAGTGTTTATCGATGATACCCCAGCTTTATCACCCACCGATTTACGTGCCCGTGCACGTCGCTTAAAACGAGAGCATGGTCTGGGATTAATCGTAATCGATTACCTTCAGTTAATGCAGGTGGCGGGATCAACTGAAAATCGTACTAATGAAATTTCTGAAATTTCCCGTGGCCTTAAAGCGCTGGCCAAGGAGCTTGAGGTGCCGGTTATTGCTTTGTCACAGCTTAATCGTAGCCTGGAGCAACGCCCGAACAAACGTCCGGTTATGTCAGACTTACGTGAGTCTGGCGCGATAGAGCAGGATGCGGATTTAATTGTATTTATTTACCGTGATGAAGTTTATAACGAAGAAACGCCAGATAAAGGTATAGCTGAAATCATTGTGGGTAAGCAACGTAACGGCCCGATTGGTACAACACGTTTAACCTTTCTGGGCAAGTATACAAAATTTGAGAATTACATGCCTGAAATGTACTCATCTTCCGGTTTTGAGTAATTTCCCCCATGGCAAGTAACCGAGCTGCAAAAGTTACAATCGACCTGGCTGCCTTGCAGCATAATTTCCAACAAGTAAAAAAATATGCACCTGACAGTAAGATTATGCCGGTGATTAAGGCGAATGCTTACGGTCATGGTTTGTTGCAGGTAGCTGAAAGTTTAATCGATGCGGATGGTTTTGGCGTAGCGCAATTATCAGAAGCCATTGCACTACGTGAAAATGGCATAGATAAACCCATTACCATTTTTCAGGGTATTGCTAATAGTAAACAGTTAGAGAAAGTTATTGATTATAGTTTGCGACCCGCCATCAGTCAGCATTGGCAAATAGATTTACTCGAGGCAAACAAACAGGCCAACTTGATTGATATCTGGATAAAAGTAAATACGGGTATGGGGCGCTTAGGGTTTCAGCTTGATGATGTTGATATAAGCTATCGGCGATTACAAAAACTGGAGTTTATAAATCAAACCGGTTTAATGATGCATTTCGCCAATGCAGATATTCCTGACCATGCTTCGAATCAATTGCAAATAGATGGTTTTTTAAAATTATCTAATCGCTATAAAGTACAGACTAGCGTGTCTAATTCAGCCGCTATCATAAGTGGTTTATTTGCTCAGCAAGATTGGGTACGCCCCGGTATTATGCTTTATGGCTGTTCGCCGTTACAGAATAAAGCAGCCACTGAACTACAGTTAAAGCCAGTAATGAGTTTGCAAGCTGAATTGATTGCGATTAATGAATTAAAAAAAGGTCAGACAGTGGGTTATGGAGATACCTGGGTTTGCCCACAGGACATGCGAGTAGGTATAGTCAATATTGGTTATGGTGATGGCTATCCCCGCCATGCAACAGCAGCACCTGTAGCGGTAAACGGACAGCGCTGTCATATCATTGGTCGTGTTTCTATGGATTCGGTTGCGCTAGATTTACGGGGTATTAAAGCTGAGTGTGGTGATGTGGTTGAATGTTGGGGCGGGCAAATTCCTGTTGATGACGTTGCCGGCTGTGCGGAAACTATATCCTATGAGTTATTGTGTAATATGGGTTAATAGCGATTATGGGAATAGATGTTCTTAATCTGTTAGTGTTATTCTATAAAAGAACCATTGCTATCATGTTAATTTAATGTTCTTAATGGTGCAGTGTGTTTGTTAATCGGGTAAATAATTACGGCTTAATAAGTGATAGCAATTGTTTAGTTCCAGGGTTATCCGGCGGTAATCTGTGTAAAGTATCCAGCTTGTTAGATGCGATAAGTGATTCTATATGGCTTATATTTTGATTTAAATATTCTAAATACAGGTTGTTGGTTCCAAAGTGTGATTCTGCATATTTATATACATGATGAAATAAATCATTCAGACGTCTCTTAACTTCAATGTTATAAAACACAGGGGTTTTGGCTAACAGGTCATTCGCAGATTCAAATAAAATAACAGGCTCGCTGTTTTTGTCCTGGGTTGTAGTTGTCATACCAGCGAGTTCAAATTCCGGAAACAGTCTATGTTTGCATTTTTCCAGATAACAACGATCAGACATTTGAGCAATAAGATCAGCTGTGCCTAACATGTAACCCAGTAGATGTAGTTTTTCATCAGGTAGCTTAATTTTATCAGGTGAAATCTCATAGCCCGTATAGTGCACCATATTAGCAGCAATATCGGCGAACTCCGGCAAGCCCGTCATCAGAAGATAATTAATCAGAAAACTGGCGCTTCGACTAACATGAACAGAGGTATATTGAGCGCCATTATAAAACTTCTGGTCATTAGTCTTACGAATATAACCAGAGTCATGAAATAAAGCGGTAATAATCGCCAGGCTTGTTAGTTTTGCACCGAAGGTATGTACCTGTTCACTTTGTCTCTCATGGCCATCAATAAGACGGGCCAGCGCTAAAGTCATATCAAGCGTGTGTTGCTTATCATGATAGAAGGTATCACAGGCATTAAAGCCACTGTAATAGCCTTCGAATAAATTATCGAAATCCTCAAATGCCTGGCGTATGCGCCTGTCATCAGCACCCAGGTAACAACTATGGAAGATATCACATACCGCATCGCACACCGCCTGACTGTTGGTGACATTAATCGTGTTTGATACGTCGTAGTGAGAGTGTCTTGCTTTCATAAATAATGATTTAAACTAACTAAAACTCTTAATAAGTAGACGTAATCGTACAAAGGGACAGGCAAAATATCTGTGAAATTTATCACACTCAGTTTAGCGACGAGTGGAAATAGTTCGCGTTTTTCAATTAATATAGGTTTTTTGAGTGTTTGCTGAAGAGTAGGTGTTCATTAACGTTACATGCTTTTTTAAATGGATGTTTACTTTTCATATATGATTAATTATTTTCTGTTTAACAGCTAAATTAATACAGATGCCTGTCATTTGCTGGTATGGGTAAAGACACCGTCCCAGCTGTCTTTGGGTGGTTCTTTTCGAAAAAAAGCAATACGGTCAAGGTAAATTCTGTAAATTAACCGGTTCGGTTCCTGCTGGCTAAGTTGAAAAATAATTTGCTCGGCGTCGTCCCAGTTCTGTAGCCGGTATAGTTTTAAGGCATGGTGAAATTCTTTAATTAGTTTGCGTTTTGATTGGCTGATGTTTTCAACTAAACCAATGGGTTCAAAAATAGTAACGGGTTTGTTTTTACCTGTCACTTTTACAATGTCTATCATTCGGTATTCAAATTCAGGCACCTCATGACGTGTTGATTCACTGACAATAAAATCGACACCGTATTTTTTTGTCAGTCCTTCCAGACGTGAGCCTAAATTAACCGCATCTCCCAAAACAGTGTAGTCAACGCGAAATTTTGAACCCTTATTGCCTACGTTCATTTCACCGGTATTAACGCCGATGCCTATTTTTATTTCTGGTTGGCCTTTTGATTTTAAGTATTGATTTAGCTTTTTAATGGCGACTAACATATCTAGCCCCGCATTGAGGGCGTTTCTAGCGTGATGATGGTCGTTTAATGGTGCCCCCCAGAAAGCCATAATGGCATCACCCATATATTTATCAATGGTTCCCCTGTTTTTGTGAATAACTTCGGTAAGCGGGGTGAGAAATGCATTAATAAATGTGGTGAGTTCTTTGGGCTCCATGTTTTCTGAAATGTTGGTGAAGCCCCGTACATCAGTAAAAAGCACCGTCATATTTCGAATTTCACCATCCAGGGTTATTTCTTTTAAATTACGGCTTATTTCATTAACAAGATCAGGAGGAACATACTTTCCAAACAGATGGGTAAGTTGGCGTTTTTCTTTTGATTCAACAAAGAAGCCGTAGGACATATTCATAATATAAAGCATTGCAACCAGGCTTAGTGGCGAAGCTATGGGCATAATAACCATCAACTGATTCCAGGCGTAGTTATCCAGCAATAGAATAACCCCTATTGTTAATATAGCGCTTATGGTGCTCCAGGTGGGGGAGAGTATAGGTAGTATTATCGTGAGGATGATACCCAGTAAAAACAGCAGTAGTATTTCAAAACCAATCATATATTCAGGTTCGTGTTTAATGCTCTGATCCAGAATACCCTGAATGATATTGGCATGGACTTCTACTCCGGGGTAAGCCGACTCAAGTGGCGTCGTTCGAAGGTCGAGTAAACCTGCTGCACTGGTACCAAAAATTGCAATTTTATCTTTTAGTAAATTTCGAGGAAGTGATTTATTTAAAACATCTGTTGCTGAAAAATAGTCAAAGGTTTTTTGTGGGCCGATATAAGGCACCATAACAGCTGAATGTTCATCAACCGGAATCGCAATTTTACCTACATAAACCCACTCCAGGGACTTGCTTCCATCAAGCTCATCACTGGTTCCATAGCCTAGCTTTAATGTATTGTTTTTCAGAGAAGCACGGGTAATTTCCAGTGCTAATGAGGGGTATAGTTTTCCATTAAAAGACTGTAATAAGGGGACTCGCCTAAACACGCCATCTTCATCAATTAATGGGTTGTCAAAGAAACCACCCGAAGATGCATTATTTTGTAGTATTGAAATATTGGCGGTATAGCCAATCGCATCTAAAAACTCAAACGAGTTGATAATGTTTGGAGTGAACTGGGGAATGTAAGGAGGAAGTACTCCTTTTGACAGGTCTTTTTGCAGATTATTAAAAATTACACCAAGAACAGTATTTCGATTGGCCAGACTATTAGCCAGGCTTTCATCACGGTGCATAATATTCTGATTGTTAAAAATTATACGTTGAAAATCTTTACTGTCGGAGACAGGGCTTTTTGTGAGTTCAGATATAATTTTATCACTTGGGTCCTGGTCTTTTTCTGCAAATAGAACATCGAAGCCGAGAACATTGACGTGGTAATAATCAAACAGGTTATTAACAATATTAGCAATAACGTTTCGTTCCCACGGCCAATGACCAATTTCGGCGAGACTTTTCTCATCTATATCAATAATAATAACTTTCTTATCAATCTTAGAGGGAAGCGATAGTTTTAAGCGATAATCATAGGAAAGGTTTTCCAGTGTCTCAACAAAATGTAATGGAATAATCCCACTGGCATGGGCAAAGAGAATAAAAGTAATCAGCAGTCCCAGGCCGTATCTAAAAAATCTTTGTTTAAACACCCATTTACTCCCGTTATCATTATTTATGCTTATTTTAGTGACAATAGCAGAGTTGAAGAGTGACTTCCATATTTCAGCTTTATGAATGAGTTTTAATAAATGCTATTTAAACAAGTGTATTTTTCTAATAAAATACCCAAACAAATTTAAACGGGATATTGTAATGTCAGATTCAAGCACAATTTTACTGGGTGTAAACATTGATCATGTCGCCACCCTCAGGCAGGCGAGAGGAACCCGGTACCCGAATCCGTTACATGCAGCATTAATGGCTGAGCAAGCAGGCGCGGATTCAATTACCCTGCATTTAAGAGAAGATCGTAGGCATATACAGGAGCATGATGTGTTGATGCTCAAGGATTCATTATTAACTCATATGAATCTTGAAATGGCAGTAACTAATGAAATGCTGGCATTTGCTGAAAAAATCAAACCAGGGGATTGTTGCCTGGTACCTGAAAGTAGAGAAGAGCTAACTACGGAGGGTGGTCTGGATGTAGTTAGTCAGGAAAGTAGAATTAAAGAAGCCTGTCAGCAATTAACTGAGTCTGATGTACGTGTTTCATTATTTATTGACGCTGACATGAGCCAGATTGAGGCAGCTAAACGCTGTGGGGCACCGGTTGTTGAAATTCACACTGGGCATTTTGCGGATGCTGAAAATTCAGATGAGAAATTAAAACAGCTTAAAAAAATAGTTGAAGCAGTTGATATCGCACATGATCTTGGGCTACAGGTTAATGCAGGGCATGGTCTGCATTATCATAATGTCCAGGCTATTGCATCATTGCCATATATTCAGGAATTAAATATAGGCCATGCAATTATTGCTGAAGCCGTATTTTGTGGATTACCGACGGCGGTAAGTAAGATGAAACAACTGATGCTGGATGCGAGAAATTAATAATAGTTTAGATATTATTAAACAGTCATTAAAAAATATCTATACAGTTTTCTTTGCTCAAGGACAGAATTCCGTTTTTTGAACTCTGTCCCTGGGCTACCCCCATGAAATAATCATTAAAATCAAAAGATAAAAGCATTTTTTCCGCAAATGAACGCTAAAGCACGCAAAGTTTGTGCTTGTGCGCCTGCGGCGCACTGCACCCTATGATAATGATTTTGCTTTTATTTGCGTATTTTGCTTTTATTTGCGTATATTGGCATTCATATTGGCGTTCATTTTCGGAAAAATAATCTTTTTGCTTTTTAATGTTTGCCTGAGTCTATATCTATTCTAAACCTGTTGGTAATTATGCTGATAAAACTCCAGCAATTCATCAATCGAAGTAATTACTTTTTCAAGTCCCGCATCTATTTTATCCTGTTCATTTAAATCTATAATATTCTCAAAATTTGCGGAAGATTCGAGTAGGGCTGGAACACCGCAATACTTTGTGCCGCCATGTAATTTATGAATGTGTTTTTTTAACTCGTGTGTATCGTTTTCCTGTTTTGCCGATAACAGGTTTTCTTTATGGGTAGGTAATTCACTAATTAACATCTGAAAAAGTTCTTCTGAAAGTTGCTCATTTCCACCAGCCAGGTTTATACCTGTTTGTTTATCAAATATATTATTAGCGGTACTATTTTTATCAGCTGATTGAGAATTATTGCTTTCGTTTGAATCTACCCAGCGAGCGAATACATCTAGCAATTGTTGCTCAGTAATGGGTTTGAGTAAAATATCGTTCATACCTGAGTCAAATGCCTGAAGTTGTTCTTCAGGCATTGCATTTGCTGTCAATGCAACTATCGTTGTTTCTTTGCAGGGGTTATCAGTTTTGCGGATGAATTTAGCTGCGGAAAAACCATTTAATTTAGGCATGTGTAAATCCATAAAAATTAAATGAAAATATTCTTTGCTAGATAGTTCAACTGCCTCCTGTCCATTTTCAGCAGTTACTACATGAATTCCCTGAATTTCTAGTAACGTTTTAGCTAATTTAAGATTGATGTTATTATCATCAACTAGAAGTACTTTAATATGAGATAAGCTACTTTTATCAATAAGTGATGTGGTGTTATTTGTATTCATATTAACCTCTTCTTTGGCCGTGCTGAATGAAGTGAAAATCTGGTTTTTGAGTAAGCTAATTCTTGAGCAGCGATAAAATATATTTTTCAAACCTGCGAGTGTCAGGTTTTTTGCATCATTTATATCAAATATGCTGGCTAGCGTGATATAAGGAAGGCCTGTTGTTTTGAGTGTTTTAGCCAGGTTACCCAACATAAAATTATTATTAATACTTCCTCGACTAATGCCTGCAATTATCCCTATAACTTCATGCCCGGAGTCATTTTTTTCTACAAGTTGGGCTAATTTATCCAAACGACCGGTTTCAATGGTTTCTATACCCAGGCTATTAAGTAAAGAACGACTGGCGATTCTATTTTGATCAACTGATTCAAATAGAATAACTTTAAACCCCGTCGTGTCTTCTAATTCTGTTAGACGATTAGTATTTGATATAAGGGGTACTGTGAACCAGAAGCTAGAACCTTTATTCAGGTTGCTTTCAAAACCAATTTCACCGTTCATAAGTTCAGCAAGTTTTCGTGAAATAACTAAACCCAGGCCTGTACCACCAAAATTTCTACTGATAGATGTATCGGCCTGAGTAAAAGCGGTGAATAATCTTTGTTTACTTAAATCGCTCATGCCCATGCCTGTGTCGGTCACGGTAAAGCGTATAAGTTCTTTTTTATCGGGCAGTGTTTCTACCAGTACGCGAATAATAACGTGGCCAATTTGAGTAAATTTTACGGCATTACTTATCAGGTTAATAAGAATTTGTCTAATACGTGAGGGGTCGCCCTGTATGTTTTCAGGGAGTTTTACAGAAGGATGATAAATAAGCTCTATGTTTTTCTGGTATGCCATGGGTGCGAACATAGTTATGATGTCATCCATCACATCATCTAAACTAAATTTAATATTTTCAATGTTAAGTTTTCCAGATTCGATTTTAGAAAAATCTAGAATATCATTAATTATAGTTAATAAATTGCTGGCTGAGCTGCGTATCGTGTTTACGTAGTCATCTTGTTCATCTGTTAATAATGTTTTTCCAAGTAATTCTGTAAAGCCGATCACACCGTTCATGGGAGTGCGGATTTCATGGCTCATATTAGCTAAAAATTCCGATTTTATTTTGCTGGCAGATATTGCCTGGTTACGAGCAAGATCAATTTCAATATTTTGTATTTCCAGTTCTTCCAGAGTTTTCTTCAGATCTGCGGTTGCATTATTAACCTGGCTTTGAAGATCAGAGCGAATGAGTTGCATTTCACTGGCCATTTTATTTACGCCCTCTTCCAATGAGCCAATTTCTCCTCCAGTATCTATTTTAATGCGGGTATTTAATTCGCCCTGTGCAATTTTTTTAACTGCATCTGTTAATCGTTGAATGGGGTTGACTACACTGCGACTGATGCTGATGGCTAAAAAAACAGTTATAACTAAACCGGAAAAGGTAATAAGAAAACCTTTTATAAAACTATCCAGTTGTTGAACTTTAGTTGACTGGTTATTTAATGTCACATGAACATAACCAATGTTATTAGATGAAACGACTTCGGTTGTGTTATCTGTGAAAAGCTCACCGTAATCGGAAAGATTGACATTATTACCAATAATGCTAGCTGAGTATTTAAATTCTTTTGGGATTATAAAAATAGGTAGTATGGTTTCTGGAGGGTTTATTTTACGTGTTCGGCTGATGAGTGCTTCATTGTATTTATTGCTAATAGTGATGTTAGTAATATCGTTTTCCTGTAAGGTATTGTTTATCAGGTGTTCGAGTATCTCAAGGTTACCAGCAAATATGCCATATTCACTTGCGGGTGCCAGGTTATCAGCAATTAGTTGACCTTTTATGTGAAATGCATCTTCAATATATGAATAACGGTTAAAACTAAAGTAGGTGGCAAGTGATATGGCAATTAACAATGTAGGTAACAAAGCTAAAAACATAACGCGTTTATTTATACCCCAGTTTCTCATCTACTTAATCCCGGCCTTTTTAATCTGTTTTATAATTATTTTTTCCGACTTTAGTTTAATGCCAAACGAGCGCGCAATGTTTTTGTTTAGTGCGACAGAGAATTCTTCGGGGTAATGGTTTTTGTGTTTAAATGCACCATTAGTAAAAAAGTTGTTTGCAATATTAAGTATTTGTTTACTGATTTGTTCTGGTTTTGAGTAAATAGCAGCAATTGCACCTGCTTTAACATAGGCCTTTGAAAATCCAATAATAGGCTGCTTATTACGGTAGGCTAATAGTAAAAATCCGCGTATGGTATTTTTGTTATAAACAATTGGGTCAGGTAGAGTGAGTAATACGTCTACAGAATGGTTTAAGGCTTTAAGTGATGTCGTTAATTGATCTGAGTTTTCAATTATTTCTATGTCAATATTATGAGAAGTATTAACAGACGCTTTATTTATTTTTTTGTTCAGGTCTTTTGTATAGGGGCCAAGTAAAATTCCGGTGTTTTTATTAGGGCCTAAAATGCTTGTAATTAAATGAAATTGTCTTTCTATAGGCTGGTCGATAAGCAGGCTGCTCCAGTTTTTCATTTCGGGGTGGGCTGCCCGCAATGATTTGGAAATATGTCGCGGTATCAGTACGCTTAATATTGGTGTTTTTATATTTGCTTCTAACAGGGTTTTTGTCGTTTGGCTGCCAATAGAAATCAGTAGCTGCTGGTCTTTTAATTTTAATAAATTCAGTCGCCCTGATTCAATTATCATTTTACCTGTCTGGTAACCATTTATTAACAACGACTGTTGTAGTTGCTCGATGAGGTGTTGGCTGAAACCATGGGCTTTCTGGTGGACAATGAGAATTTTATTTTCTGTAGGTGCAGCCTGTAAGTTATGTGGTGACACTAACAGAAGGAGGCCTAATATAATGGATAATGTAGCAGACACAAAGAACTGGTATGGTTTAAACCCACACTGTTTCTTTTTGATAAGGCTACATTTGAATATCATCCTTTGCATTTTCCCTGTAAATTATTCATCCTGTTAGTGTGTATGGTTTAAGTCTGGCCTTTTTACCAGATGATTTCATCACAATATTCTTAGCCAATTATTCTACTTAATTGAACTTAAAGGCAAGCTCAAAATAACCCCTGCGATCCTGTTCGCTACCGGGTACATCAACAGTCTGACGAGTTGGCTCGGTATAATTAGTTCGGGTGTAATCGAAATGAGTGCCGCCAAGATTCTGCAGAATTAGTGAGAAATCTACCTGTCCATTTGCGGTTTTATGTGATTTTCGTAATACAAAGTCAACTTTTGTATAGGGTTCTGCGGATCTGTCTCTGTAGCCCAGTGCCGGGTTGGTTCGGCTATGGGTACGATCTAACCAGTCCATGTCACCCACGTGATAAACAGACAGACTGGTATCCAGGTCGTTTTTCCATTGTTTTATGAGCATGCCACCAAAACTACGTTTGGGGGTTGACTCTTCCAGTCGACCAATGATGCCGGTATAGTTGATTGGGTCAACGTTGTAATTGGTAATCTTTGCTTTCAGTTCAACATAGGCAAAAAAAGTATAAAGCCGCCAGTTATCTGAGATAGTGTAATCACTGGAAAACTCAAGCCCATGTGTTTCTGTGCCAGCGCTATTGCTAAAGTCGTTTGCACCCGTACGATCAGAATCCTGGCCAAAGAGGTCATCAATATTTTCAGTAGGTACATCGCCGATAAAATTAACCTTTTCAATTAGCCTGTCGGTTTCATTCAGGAATAATTTGAGATCAATTATTAGTTTGTTTTCCAGAAGTTGAGTCATCCAACCCAGCTCAAATGAAGTAATTTCCTCTGAATCTATATCGCCAGAAGAATAATTAATGGCATCAACAATAACGTCACCACCCAGTATTCCTTCCAGGAGTGGGTTATCAAGTGGTTGTCCACCATCTTGTGTTAGTTGTTGCTGCACAGCTATGTAGCCACTTTCGTCAAAAATAGTTGGCGTACGGGTGGCTTTTGATGCGCTCAGGCGAAAAGAATGCTGGCTGTTTAAGTGATAGATTAGTGCAAGCCGAGGCGCTATATCGGATCCGGAAATATCATTTTCTTCGACCATAAAACCCGCATTTATTAAAATATCATCTGTCAGCGAGTACTCACCATGGGTAAAAAAACGGTAAAGCATGAGTGAATTATCAGTGTTTGGGTGAAATACATTATCGGCGATGACTTTATCTGAACGCACGCTACCACCCGAAACAAGGCGTAACGAATCCATTGGATTGTAGTAATAGGAAACTTCCAGGTCGTGTCGCTCTGATTCCAGTTCGAAGGTATCAAAAATATCAAAATCATCAATATTGGTAAACGGTGGCCCCAGATCTGAGAGTGATATGGTTGAATTAAATTCAGAAGTAAAACTTTTTGTGTAGTTGTAGAAATACTGCAGGGCTAAACTCGTGTCATTTTCAAAACTATGCTCAAGTCGTAAATGCTGAAAGGCGGTCGTTACTTCTATATCATTGTCCAGATCCGATGAGTTTTCCAGAACCGCCCCATACTCACTATCCTGTATTCCACCTGAGTAATAAAGCTGTGTAGACAGGTCTAATTGAAAATCGAGTCGATAGTTTAAATAATCTGTTTCAGTAAAGTCATTCAGCAGGTCGGTACCAGAGTTATTTTTTGTGCCAATTGAAACACGGTAATCCAGATTATCTAGCTGTTCGCCGAAGCGGTAAATAACATCCGCGGTATCATGGGCGCCCACGGTGGTTTTTATATAGTGGCCCGAATCCTCAGATGCATGCTTAGTGCTGATACTCACCACCGCCAGGAAGGCATTATTACTATAGGTCGAGGCATTAGGGCCACGAGTAACTTCAATTCGCTCAATATCATCAACTGTTATAACCAGGTCTGACCAGGAAACACCCGCCTGGGTAGGTAAATAAACTGAGCGACCATCAATAACTAGCTGTATGCGATTAGATAAACGACCACTCTGTCCATGGTAGGTTGCAACCGCGCGGTTTCCATTGAGATAGCCCACAGTAAATCCGGGTACTAATCGAAGAATATCCGGTATAGTTTGTGCGCCGGAAGCATCGATCATCTGGCGATCAATAACGGTAGTTGAAACCGGAGACTCATTCAGTGGCTGGGAGAGGCGGGTCGCAGAGATGATAACCGGCATTTCATCGAGGTACATGGCCTCTGAGCCAAGCATAGCAAGTGTGTCTATGGAGTCTGCAGCAAACAGACTCCTGGGTAATAGTAATAGGTAAAGATAATGTATTTTCGAATTCATTAAGTTATCTACAACGTCTCACGGATTTTATTGAAATATGTGATAATGTTCTGAATTCCCTGACGCTTTATAGTTATTCGGTAGATTCTAACAGCTTTTTCTATAAAAACTAATTTTCAAAGAGACTTTAAAATATGCATTCTGAAGATTTTCCGACCTTAGAGAATTTTGTTGGTAATACACCACTGGTGCGTCTGCAACGACTGGTGCCGAATAATAATATTGTAATGGTAAAACTAGAGGGTAATAACCCAGCGGGTTCAGTAAAAGATCGCCCCGCGTTAAGCATGATTAAACTGGCTGAAGCACGGGGTGAGATTAAGCCCGGTGATACTTTAATAGAAGCCACCAGTGGAAACACGGGTATCGCCCTGGCGATGGTAGCGGCTATTAAAGGTTATAAAATGGTGCTGATTATGCCCGAAAATATGAGTGAGGAACGTCGGGCCAGTATGAAGGCTTACGGAGCAGAGTTAATCAGTGTAAGTCAGGAACAAAGTATGGAAGGTGCCCGTGATCTTGCCCTGCAAATGCAACAGGAAGGTAAGGGTATAGTGCTGGATCAGTTTAATAATAAAGACAACCCAATTGCACACTATGAGGGAACTGGACCTGAAATCTGGCGTGATACCAAAGGCCAGGTTACTCACTTTGTTAGTGCCATGGGGACAACAGGGACGATTATGGGGACTTCGCGTTATCTCAAAGAGCAGAACTCGAATATTCAGATTGTGGGTGTGCAACCAGAAGAGGGTTCTAAAATTCCAGGTATTCGTCGCTGGCCGAAAGAATATTTACCGGGCATATTTGATGAAAACCTGGTCGATGTCACTATTGATATTGGGCAACAACTGGCAGAGGATGTTACACATCGGTTGGCTACTGAAGAAGGCATTTTCTGTGGAATATCATCCGGAGGCGCTGTAGCTGCAGCCTTAAAATTATGTGAGCAGGTAGAAAATGCGCTCATCGTCTCCATTGTTTGTGATCGTGGAGATCGTTATTTATCAACAGGTGTTTTTTCCGCCTGAAAATATTAATGTAGGTGCACCTACAAAACACAAAGAATTATTTATATGTCGAGAAGAAAGCGCAGACAACGTATGCCAGAAGAGCTGGTAGAGGTCACAATTGAATCATTAAGCCCAGAAGGGCGAGGCGTTGCACACATTGATGGTAAGGTCGTGTTTGTTGATTTTGCATTAACCAATGAAGTCGTAGAGTTTAAATATACCCGCAAGAACAAAAAGTATGATGAAGGTCGAGCGGTTAATATTTTAAAAGCATCACCTGACAGAGTCGAGCCCATCTGTGAACACTTTACCGTATGTGGTGGCTGTAGCATGCAACATCAGGAGCATGAAGCGCAGATTTGTAGCAAGCAGGATGCATTGATGCAGCAGTTTCAGCATTTGGGGCAGGTGCAACCGAATAAAATACTGGCACCCCTGCGGGGGCCAATGAAACACTATCGGCAAAAAGCCCGTTTAAGTGTGAAGTACGTGTATAAAAAAGAAAAAGTGCTGGTTGGGTTTCGTGAAAAAGGTAATTCATTTTTAGCCGATATCCTTAACTGCCCCGTTCTACATGAATCAGTCGGTTTACGTATTTCTGACTTATCAGCGCTGATTTTAAAGATGCATGCAAGGGAAACTATTCCACAAATTGAAGTAGCGGTAGATGATACAAAAACCGCATTGGTATTTCGCCATCTTGAAGAGCTATCCGAAAGTGATAAGTCAGCTTTAACTGAATTTGCTAAACAACATAACGTGCAGATTTTGCTGCAACCAGGTGGTCCGGATAGTATAACCGCATTGTGGCCAGAAGATCCGTCGGTACTAAGTTACACATTAAAAGAACAACAGGTTTTTATAGAGTTTAAGGTAAACGATTTTACCCAGGTAAATAACGAAATAAACCAGTTAATGGTGAGTAATGCACTGCAAATGTTAGAACTGAATTCACAGGATAAAGTGCTGGATTTATTTTGTGGCCTGGGAAACTTTACCCTGGCTATGGCGAGGCAGTGTGCGGAAGTAACCGGAGTTGAAGGAACGATGAGCATGGTTATAAAAGCCAGGGAGAATGCGCTGCGAAATAATATTGAAAATGTTCAATTTTATGCGGCGGATTTGTCTAAGGATATTTCACATGAGCCCTGGTTAAATAAAGCGGGGGCCCAGCAGACCTATGATAAAATTTTACTCGACCCGCCTCGATCAGGTGCCATGGAAATGCTTAAATATATTGGTAAATTAAATGCTAAACGTATTGTTTATGTTTCATGTAACCCCGCTACACTGGCCCGTGATACACATGTACTGGTTCATGAATATGGGTATACACTGGAGGAGGCCGGTGTAATGGATATGTTTCCCCATACCGCTCATGTGGAATCAATTGCATTGTTTACTAAATGAAAAAAATATTAAAACAACTAGAAAAAATAATAAAGCAACATACTGTTGAACAAATTATGCCGCGCTATAATCAGGTGGCCTATTGTTTTAAACAGGACGGCAGTCTGGTGACAGAAGCGGATTCTGAAATGCAAAAAGCCATGATTGCCAGTTTGCAACAGCACTGGCCCGAGTATGCGGTGTTGGGTGAAGAAATGACGGAAGCTGAGCAACAGGCTCAACTGGATAGCGACGCGTTGGGGGTCTGGGTTTTAGATCCATTAGATGGCACCAGTAATTTTGCCAGTGGAATTCCGATTTTTTCCGTATCTATTGCACTAGTTATCAAAAATGAAGTTGTATTAGGTGTAATTTATGACCCAAATAGAAATGAAACTTTCAGCGCAATCAAAGGCAAGGGTGCCTGGCTTAATGGCCAGCCACTGAACAGCCAGACCGAACGTGAGCATTTAAATCAATGCACCGCACAAATTGACTTTAAACGTCTCTCGCCGGAAATGCGGGTCTGTCTTTCTCGTGAGCACCCCTATGCATCACAGCGCAATTTTGGCTCTGGTGCACTAGACTGGTGTTGGTTGGCTGCTGGACGTTGCCAGATAAATATTCATGGAGGGCAAAAACTATGGGATTATGTGGCTGGGCAACTGATTTTAACGGAAGCAGGTGGCTGTGCTAAAACCTTTGGGGGAGATAAGGTGTTTAAAAAAACCTTAACCCCAAGGTCAGTTATGGCTGCGGTTAATCTTTCATTGTTTAAACAGTTACAAAAATATTTAACTTCAATGGAATGTCGAAAGTAATCAGTTACTGGTTGTGAAAGTATTAAGCCTACAAAATAGACCAGGGTGTTTAACCATAAGATGAGAATAAAATAAGAAATGAAAGCCTTTGTAATCAATGAAGATCAAATTAAAAAAGTTGCTTTAGTTTTTGCTGGAATTCTAATAGCGGCCTTTATATTAGGTTATTATCTTGGGGCGAAAAATTTGTTTTCTCCAGGTAGTTCAAGCCAAATAGGAGAAAGAAAAAATGCGGCTGAGATTGCGCAGAAGCCTGAAGCAGTCGCTACAATAATTAATGAAACTGTTAAAGATAAGGCTAACACGCCCATATCTAAAAAAGCAGATAAACCAGAAGCCAGTAAAAAAGTAGAAAAGAAAATACAGAAAAAAATAGCTAAGCCAGTAGTGAGTAAAAAAAGAGTTGAAAAAGAACAGACAAAAAAAGCTAAGTCATCAACTAAAAAGAAAGTAGAAACGAAAAAGGTATCGCTTAAATCGCCCCCTAAAAAAATAGCTGAAAAGAAAAAAGAAGTTAATAAACCAGATAAAGTCGCCAGGGCTGAAAATATCCAGAATAAAAAATCTCGAAATAATAGCGTTGTTGAATCTTTGGCTAAGAAAAAGGATGCTGGAAAAAAAGCAATAAATACCAGTGATAAAGAAACTTCAACAGTCACTAACAACACACAGAATGTACAGCAAGTCGCAAAAGAAGGTGTTGCAGAATCAGCTAAGCGGTATTATGCAATACAGGCCGGGATGTTTGCGAGTGAGGCTAATGCTAATAGCTTTATTGAAAGGCTTAAAACGAAACAGTTTGACGCTTATTTGAGTGACTTTATATCTAGTTCAGGTGCAACAAAATATAATGTTCGGGTTGGAAGGTTTGAACAACGTGAACAGGCAAGAGTATTATTGAATGAATTTCAAAAATCTTTTTCTTCTCCGGCTTATGTGGTTATCTCGAAATAGAGCATTAGTAAATATAAATGTATAAACTGATATGTTTTGATTTAGATGACACGTTATGGCCGTGTATGCCCACTATACAACGGGCAGAACAAACGCTTTATAACTGGTTAGCTGAGAATAAACCAGAGATTACCGCTACTTATAATGTTGAGCAATTACGTTTAAAGCGCAAGCAGTTAATTCAGGCTCAACCTGAGTTAATACATGATTTGTCCGCCGCACGACGTGTGCATTTGAAGCAGCTTGCATTTGAAACTAATGATTCGAGTGAATGGGTTGAAACTGCATTTGATGTATTTTATGAGGCGCGACAAAAAGTTAATCTATTTGATGATGTGATTCCCGTGTTGTCCACATTAAAAACAAAATACACACTGGCAGCACTCACCAACGGTAATGCACATATTAGCAAAACCGGCCTGGCTGATTATTTTGATTTTCAGATATCTGCGGCTGATGTGCAGGCGTCAAAACCTCATCCAGCAATGTTTATTAGTGCAATGGAGAAAGCAGGGGTGAGCCCGGTGCAGACATTACATGTGGGCGATCATCCATTGCATGATATACAGGGTGCCAGAAATGCTGGAATAGATGTGGTATGGATTAAACGTTTTGAGCAACACTGGAATTTGAATGAAACTGAACCTGAGCAGCAATTTAATGACTTGCATCAGTTCCATAACTGGTTGTCCAAGTTAGTCCAAGTTAGTCGTCCAAGTTAGTCATTCGAGGTTTTTTAGCAACTGAGAAAGAACCAATTTCCTCTATATTTCGGTTGTAAATTTGTTTGTATAAAAAAACAATTGCATTATGCGCCTGACGCTGAGTACTTGCTGACACCATACGATTAACCGCAAGATGAGTCAAAAAGGCAGCAATCCAACAAACAAGATTTTAAGCGCATCTACCAGCTGAAAATCTTTCAAATAAGGACTTCTGCCTTTCGCCTGTAAATATTCACCCACAGTATTTCCACTGTGGTCTTTCAAACGCGTTGAATGAGCCTTAATATGCATCTCAGCATGACGAACATACTAACGAACTGATTTATCAGATATGTTATACACCTTTAATTTAGCAATATATTTTTCCCAAAATCGAGCAACTCTAGAATCATCATTCGAATCAGGCATAAGAACATCCTTATATAATTAAAGTTGAAATTCGATCAAATAATGTTAAGTTATGGTAAAAATAATACTAGGATAGGCATATTGTCAAATATTCAATATCACACCATATGTCTAATTAACTGTTATGCGTAAAAAAATGGAAAGAATCGTAATCTTCGGTAATTCAGGTGCTGGAAAATCCACATTAGCGAAAAAATATTCTGCTATATATAATCTGTCACACCTAGATCTAGATACTTTGGCATGGGAGAAAACAACGCCTCCTGTGAGAAAAGCACTAGAAATAAGTATAATCGAAATAAAAAAGTTTTTAGAAAGTAACCCAAGATGGGTAATTGAAGGATGTTACTCTGATTTATTAGGTATTGTAATAAAAGAAGCAAGCAAACTTATATTTCTCAATCCAGGTACAGAAACATGCATTAATAATTGTAAAAAAAGACCATGGGAACCCCATAAGTATCATTCATTAGAAGAACAAAACAATAACTTAGAAATGCTTTTAGATTGGGTAAAAGATTACACTAACAGAAATGATGAGTTTTCATTTGAAGCACACTCCAAAATATATGAAGAATTTCCAGGGAAAAAAGAACAATACAAGTCAAATCAATAAATCGCATAACGAAGCCGTTACAGTCTGACCGTTTACCCGTATTTTCTTTTGTGGCGCAATGAGCGAAGCGACTGCCACAAAAAAATACGGGTAAACGGCGGCTGAACTCGGCGTTATTTGCGACACGAAGTTGCATATTTATTTGTTGAACTTAAATGAATTTAAATTAAATATTATTTTTTTTTAATTTAATTTATTTAAAATTTCAACCTACTGTTCTGTCAGTAGTTTCCTACCAAACTATGCGAAACGGAATTGGTATAAAGCGTTTGGGACAACGTACCCTGTTAAGATAAAACCGTGAGGTGGATCGGAACTGCTAGTGCAAAAGCGGTCGGGGGCCAGAAAAGACTTATAAGGTAAACATACGTGAAGCCGTGTTGACATTCCGTTATCGAGTAAACAGCCAAATGCACTGATAGGCTGTAACCAAAATGGTAAGTGATCCCGGTATTGTTTGATAACGTGGGCAATACGCAGACAGCGCATCACCGGAAGACAGCGGATACCTAAGTAAGTCGTTAGGGTAAATAGTAAGCGCCAACAAATCAGCATAACTAATCTCCACCCACTTTCGATAACTTAACATTCCAGGGTAATAGTTCTTCAAGCTTCTCAACGGTATCAGCATCTGCAATATTTTCTAAAATATGTCGAAT
>Ga0316207_10002324_pt1 | contig 19828 bp, 16 predicted proteins | sample 6weekpyrite_MG_FD_204943 | JGI IMG/M metagenome (GOLD analysis project Ga0316207, IMG submission 204943) | Microbial mat bacterial communities from mineral coupon in-situ incubated in ocean water Damariscotta River, Maine, United States -... | ecosystem: Environmental > Aquatic > Marine >...
TTGAGTATAAATACAGGCAATGTTACACACCCCTGGACACTAACCATGGATAGCGGTACTAATTTGAGCTGGATGCAGTCGGATACGGTATCAGGTCAACTGGATAATTCAGCGACAACAGTAACCATGACTACGGATGAAACCGGTTTGCTCGGTAATGTCTATCCAGGGTCGGCAACGGCTACTGTGCAGGTCAATGGTGATACCATCACTCAAACCATTCCGGTTAACTTACGACTTGATCCACAAAAGCTTTTTGTTGCTGATAACGGTGTGTTACTCAGTAGTTTTCCATCGGTAACATTATCGCAGTTTTCACATTCGGTTTCAGTTACGGATAATGCAGCTCAGGGTGTAGCCTGGAGCGCCAGTGATGATGCAGGCTGGTTAAACGTAACCGTAAGTGGCACTACCAATTTAGATACTCTTCAATTAACAGCTGATCCAGCAGGTCTGGCAACAGATACCTTACATACTGCAACTGTGAGTATTACATCAGCAGATGCAAAAATTGAAAACACAGAAACAGTAACAGTTGGTTTTTATGTTAGCTCATTAGACCCTGTTAATAACGTTTCATTAACGTTAACAGAACCCGACAAAGCCTCAGGTATTGTTGCTGACCCCGTGAGACCTTATGTTTATGTCTCACATGGAGGAACCAGTATTGATATCTATAATGTTTATACGGGTACATTAGTGACGACTTTATCATCAGTTGGTACAGATTTACGTGCACTGACCATTAGCAGTGATGGTACAAGTTTATATGCAATGGATCATAGTGATGATTCAATAGTACCGATAAATTTATCTACGCAATTAGCAGGAACCAAATTTTCAGGACTTTATTTTCCTGGTTGTGTGTCATGTGCAACACAATGGCTTTATAACGTAATTGATTACACACGCATTAATTCTTATCCGGTTTTAATAACATCGGGTAATCAAATTATAGATGCAGCTAATGGCACCGTGTTGGGTAGTTTAACTAACCCCGACAACCTTTCATTCTCTTCGCCTTACGCGCCCATAATTCAAGCCAGTGCAAATGGTAAAATAGCCGCAGCGCAATCAGTGGGAGGTTCTCCCTTTTCTGTTGCACGTTATGCCCTAAATTACAGTGCATTAGAAACGGGCACCTTCAGTGCCGTGATGACACACAGAGCAACTGGCAGTGGTGCTGCACGTGATCTGGATATCGATGAAACGGGTTCTAAAATTTATATGGCTTCTGGCAGTGGCTGTGGTGTGCTAGCCTCATATAATTTTTGTATATACAGTGGGGCAGACCTGTCATTTCTAGGTGAGCTCACCGCTGGGAATTATCCTGTTGCCATTGAAATTTCAGCAGATAAAAATATCTATGGAGCGGTTGAAAGTAACTCTTTTGATGTAAAACAATACAATACATCGAATGCGATAACCGCAACTTACACTTCAGTGCCTGATAGTATTTATGATCGTCAGTTGGCCTTATCGGGTGGTGGTGTGATGATGATTACACGCAGTAAAGGTACCGGTACCAGTGTAAACAGTCTTAACTTTACATTGGTCAAGCCCTGATTTTATTCGTCAGAATAAAGGACAGTAAATACAAAAATAGTAATGGGCTCACTTCAAAGGAAGATGAGCTCATTACTTTCTAATCAAGGAAAATAACAGGTCAGCACTGTTGATCAGTTCATCTTGTGATGTGTTTGTTTTTGATTTAATAACCAGCCCCTGAAGATTGGTATTTAAGAGTGTGGCAAGGAGTCTGGTTTCTGTGCCTTCTGGTAGTTCATTTTTATCTATGGCTCGGTTAAGAACATCAATAATCATCTGTTCCAGTTGTTGCCAGAAGTGACGAATTTTTTCTGCCACCTGTTGATCATGGGGCCCTAGCTCTACCGCTGTATTATTTATGAAACAACCGGACTGCTGAGTCTTTACACCCTGTCCGATAAAATGCAGAAAGAGTTTATAGAGGTTATCTAATGGAGAGCCCGAGGCTTCGAGTGTTTCGCGGATTTGTTGTCGGTTAATTTCGATATATCGATCTAATGTAGCAATAAATAAATCATATTTATTGCCATAGGTTTGATACAGGCTGGCACGATTGATGCCCATCTGATTGACCAGGTCTTGCATTGAGGTCGCCTCAAAACCTTTGTTCCAGAACACTTCAAGGGCTTTATTTAATGCTTCGTCTTGATTAAATTGTTTATTTGGTCCAACCATGCTCGGTATTATGACACGTTAAGTCTAGTCATGCTCTTATCTGGTGAATTTCTAATAGTTCCATTTAATCAAATACTTACCTGCCAATATAAATAATTACGGAACCGGTTTGACAAACAGCTGTCAATATGGAACGATTGTTCCATATTGGAATGATCGTTCTGTATTAACAAAAATATGTCAAACAGGAGTGAGTAACATGAATAAGAAATCCATTATGTCTGGTATCGTCAGCGTTCTGGCCCTGGGTTTATCTTTCTCAGTGTTGGGGGATGTCGATGAGAATCATGGGGTGCATGAAAATAATGATTTAAGTGAGCATAAATATCAAAAACACACATTTAAAAAGCTTAAGCGTATGGCGAATGCGATGGGGGGATTTGATAAAATTCTTTCCTTTGAGGGAATGAAATTCTCTTCGAATGGGAGTCGAGTAGAGCCAGAGCAAAGTTTTAAACCGGGAGGTGAACCGTTATTTGTACAGAGTTATAACTACACACTCATAAACAGTTTCACTGACCAGCGTTCGCGTACAGAGTGGCTGCATGATAGCGATTTTCCGCTAACAACAACACGACATTTTACTGAAGTTATTAATGGCCGGCAGGGTGCTGTTTTTGGATTTGATACTGTAATTGCCCCCCCACAGGCACCGATGTTATCAACACGTTTAGGTGCTCGGGTAAAACAGAATTTACTCAGCTCACCCCTGGCTTTAATTCATCGGGCAAGTCGTTATGCCGATAAAATTCGTTATTCAGGCATCGTCAAGTTTAAACAACGGCCTCATCATGTGGTGACGATTCCTGGCTGGGATCAACCCATACGCTTATTTATTGATGTGAAAAGCATGCTGCCAGTAAAAGCCGATACACTGGAAGATGATTCGGTATATGGGGATACTCGATGGGAGGTTTTTTATAGTAACTGGGTTGAGGTTGGTGACATAAAGCTACCATCACAGTTGATCCATAAAATTAATGGGCGAGAAATTAATCGGGAAACCCGTGATGCATTTTATTTGAGTGAAAAGTTAAATGCTGAATCGTTTTTCATACCGGCAGAATTGCAGGCAGGTTTTAATGCTGATCAATTTGCCTGGGGAATTCGCTCATCACAATGGTTTAACCGGACAGTTGCTTTTGGAATCCCCTTCGACCTGGATCAACGCACAGCAGCGGCATTAAATATTGTTGAAGTTGCGCCTAAAGTATTTCACGCCCGGGCATTAACACATAACAGTATGATTATCGAAATGGATGACTATCTCATCGTTGCAGAGGCGCCCTTATATGACGAACGTGCGCAGGTGTTATTGGCCGCAATCGAAACACGTTGGCCTGATAAATCGGTTAAATACCTGCTTTCGACTCATTTTCATAATGATCACATAGGCGGCGTACGGGGTTTCGCTAATACCGGTGCGACACTTATTGTGGGTGAAGGTACTAAAGAGCATTATCAAACCCTGTTTGATGCGTCGCACACTGTTTTTCCAGATACATTTGCAAGGCACCCACATGAGATGGAGATCAAAACAGTTGAGGCCGGTGAAGATCTTCTGATAACGGATGGCAAGCGTAGGGTAAGAATTTTTGATGTTACAAATCGCCACTCTACAGGCATGTTACTTGCGTTTGTTGAAGATGCAAACCTGGTATTTGTTAGTGATCTGTATAATCCGGAATTTTTTCCAATGACGGTGCCACAGCAGTTTTTGTCCTGGTCTGTCGATTTACTTAATGCTTTGCAGCATAGTCCATTGGATATCCGCAGGATCGTGGGTGGACATGGTGGTGTTAGTAGTTATGATGAGTTTGTTAATCAAATTGAGTCATCTTTGTAAGTAGAGTTCACTTTGTATTGATAAGCGCTGTATTTCTAACTTATTGATGCATTGTTTATTTTTGATAGGCATTGAAGGATGGGGCGTTCTGGGTGAAATTAAAATCCGGGTAAATAATTAATCTCTAGAATTCCCTCATCTTTTAAACAACATCACTACTGTCCCGTTAAAAGAATTTTAGTTTATGTTTAAACCGAACTGTAGTGTGATTAACGTTTATTTCGTCCTGTTCGAGACATGAGTTGGGAATACCTGCCGCCATATAATTACGGGGCACGCCGTAAAACCCTCCCTGGTGGCTCGACACCCGCGTCCATGCGGGTGACGGTCTTAGGCAGGCATCCCCAACTCATGCCTCTAGTGATTAACGGGAGTGCGGTGAAACAACATATTTAATGGTAAAGGTTAAACGGGGCTGTTTAAGATTGTTGAACAGTTGATAAATAATTAAGAGAGCATGAATTCGCTTCACTTATAACATAATAATTTTAAATGTTCATATGACTTAATAAGAGTTATTTAATGTAAAACAAGGAAAAGTCTAATTTTATAAGTCATGCTACAGACGTAGATTAAAAATGTGTGTTATTACTAAAACTTATAAAGGTACGCACAATGACTGGTCGAACTCAATCCGTTTTATATGTTCGTTTACCCTGCTGGAAGATTTACCCCGGTGGCGTTATTTATGTAGCCGATTACATTCATAAACAAAGGCCGCATATCAAGCAGAAAATTCTTGACCTTGCTCTCGTTCCATCGGCTGATCGCAAGAAGGTCTTGAAGCAGCATGTTCTGCAAATGAAACCTGATGTGGTTGCTTTTTCCTGGCGTAATATGCAGTCTTTTGGTCCACATCCGGAAGATGATGCGCTGGATGTGGTAATGAATTTTGATCACTCGCCGAAACTGTGGCGTCGCTTCAAGGCTGCATTTAGTGCGTTTGCTATTATATTTGATTACTCCTATAGCCGTATTCGAAATTTTGCTTTTATGAAAATGACGCGTAAATGGTTACCGGATGCCAGGATTGTTGTTGGTGGCACCGCCGTTTCTATTTTTGCAAAATATGTGGCTGAGAAGTGCCCGGTTAATACTACGGTTGTTGTTGGTGAAGGAGAGCCTGCCATGCTATCAATTGTTGATGATGAGGAGAGTATAGTCGGTGAGTGTTATCGTAAGGAAACAAATGGTCAGGTACGTTTTCATCATCGCCAGGAGAATTTTGATTTAAGTAGTTTGAATGCTGTTGATTTTACTTATATAGAGGGGGTTTTCTCAGGTTTTCATGAGTATATGAATGATTATGTGGGAGTGCATACTAAACGTGGCTGCCCCTATCAATGTCATTTTTGTTTATACAATAAAATTGAAGGGCATAGTCAACGTTATCGTGAGCCGGTAGAAATTGTTAACGAAATTGAAACGCTGAATAAAAATTATGGTGTAAATAAAATATGGTTTACCGATGCACAGTTTTGTTCTACTAGACGCAGCATGCATCATGTTGAAATGATCCTGGATGAAATAATCAAGCGCAATTTAAAAATAGAATGGACAGGTTATATTCGTCTTAATTACCTGACACCAGAGCTAGCAGTTAAAATGCTACGAAGTGGTTTAGCTAGTCTGGATTTATCATTCACGGGAACCCAGGAAATGATTAATAGCCTGACCCTGGGCTATTCGCTGGAGCAACAAATGGAGGCCTTTCAGATGTTCAAGGATGCGGGTTATACGGATCAGAAAGTGAAGTTGTATATGCCACTGAATGCGCCAGGTGAAACGGCTCAAACTCTGCTTCAAACCATAGAGCGAATTAAAGAGTTATACCGTATGTTTGGTCGCGATAATGTACTACCTTTTATTTTCTTTATTGGTATACAACCAGGAACACCCGTGGAGCGATTGTTGTTGCAACAGGGTTATCTTAAAGAAGGTTATAATCCCTTAACTCTGAATCCGTTTGCGATTAAGAAATTACTTTATAACCCTGAACCTTTAGGTTCTATAATTGCACGCAGTTATCTTGAAGCAGTGGATTCGCTGGATGAAAACAGTGAATATATTGGACGCGCGACTATGGATAACCTTGAAAATATGTTAAAAAAATCTGATGTTGCGACGAAGTCTTTTAAGCTTTTACCCTCTAAAATTAAACAGGGGAGAGTGAACCTTCCCCAGTATAACGAACATTATTAGGCACAAAATCAGTGAGTCAGTTGGTTCCGTCTTGTTTAATGTGCACTACGATTAATAATTTATAAATTGTTCGTTTTGATAAGTCTTTTTATTAATAATAAAATCGCATCCTTAGGGTGTGGAAGAGATACCTGGTGATTTTTCTAAGTTGAATGCTATGTGAAAAAAATTTGAATCCGTATTGTATAGTGAAGAAAAAAAAGCTTAAAAGGAGGCGTTATGGTTTTAGCGTTTGCGCCCCTCTCAGGTAAAGAGGGGCTGACTGAAGTATTTAAGTTTTCTAGAAAAAATAATTCACACCAAGGCTAATAAAGTGCAGACCATCATCTATTTCGGTGTATTCTATTTCCATCAACCCACCGGTGGCCCAAAAACCAACGCCAATACCAAATGAAAGCTCCAGGTCATTGTCATTCCCATAGTCTATATCAGTCAGGCCGATTTTTGCCTTGAATTTAACCGGTGTATTTGATCGAAAAGCGGCAAAAGCAGAGAGTGTATCAACTTCCCAGTCATTGCCTGATCGGGTGTCACCATCAATTAAGGTTCTGGTCAGTTCTATTTCTGTTGAAAGATATTTATTATTTCTGTAGCCGACATCGGCACCCAGATTTATAGCACTGTCACCCTGACCATCTGCATTCATTGGCCCCCCTTTAATGGCAAAATACCAGGGACTGCTTTTTTTGCTTGCAGCCTCTACGGCCGTGCTTGTCAAGGGTAAAAGAAAGGCTATTACGATGCCTGGTATGATTTTTTTCATGATGACTCCAAGAATATACTCTTTAAAAATGTTAACCTGCTATTATATTGTATTTACAAAATTAAGATATGAAATATGTTCAGGAAATCGCTGATTATGACTGCTTGAATTGAAGTAGATTTTTTTACAATACCGCTTATCAGATTCAGGATAATTATTTTGCTTTTATGTAGATGTCTAGTATCCAGATAATGGTTGACTTTAACTACAGTTATAAAAAAATCCTTATGCTTGAAGATTAAGTGTTGCGTAATGATTCATATCCTGTGTTATTTTTTAAACTTACGAAATGTTATTTGGTCTAAGTGAAGCCGATAAATTTGAATTAAAATTTTAAAATCAAGAGCAGTAAATCTATTTAAAATATGTGTATTAATAATGATTAGTAACAAGAAGAAATTATGCATCTATCACAGTAACTGCCCCGACGGATTTGCAGCTGCGTGGGTTGTGCACCAGGCGCTAGGTGATGAGGTTGTATTTTTTAAAGGCGTACATCAACAGTTGCCACCGGAAGTAAATGGTTTAGATGTTTTTCTGGTAGATTTCTCTTATAAAAAAGAGGTGTTGAAACGTATGCTAAAAACAGCTGCCAGTATTACCATACTTGATCATCATATTTCCGCTGAGCAGGATCTAATGGAGTTAATAAAAAGTGGTGATTTAGACGGTTTGTTTGATATGAATAAATCTGGGGCCATGCTTACATGGGAGTGGTTTAATCCTGATATAGCAGCACCTAAACTCATTGAATATATTCAGGATCGTGACCTGTGGTTGTTTAAGCTTGATGGCACTAGAGAAGTAACTATGGGGCTTTCATCTTACCCCTATGATTTTAATGTGTGGGATAAACTGATGGCCAATAACTCGGATGAGTTAAAGTTGCTTAAACGCGATGGTGAAGCAATACAACGAAAACTACAAAAAGACATAGGTGAGTTAATAGCGTCCGGTGTCAGGCGAATGATGATTGGTGGTTATAATGTGCCGGTGCTTAATGCGTCGTCTGCTTATGTATCAGATGCGGGTAATTTAATGTCAGTAAACGAACCTTTTGCCGCCTGTTACTGGGATCATCCAGGGGGCAGGTCATTTAGTTTGCGTTCTTCTGAAACAGGTGTTGATGTGTGTGAAGTGGCTAAACAATATGGTGGAGGTGGACATGTTAAAGCAGCTGGTTTTACTGTTGAGCCTGGTTGGGAAGGTGAGTAATAATTTCGTTTCATATTTGTGTAAAATAAATCACCGCTGTCCTGTTAACAGAAATGATTATATGTTTAAAGTGTATTGTGGCCAAAAAAACTTGACCACTACAACTCTCATTACATCCTGTTCGAGACATGAGTTGGGGATACCTGCCTAAGACACGCCGTAAAACCCTCCCTGGTGGCTCGGCACCCGCGTCCATGCGGGTGACGGTCTTAGGCAGGTATCCCCAACTCATGTCTCTAGTTGTTAACGGGACAGCAGTGAAAATAAATAGTAATTAAGAAGAGGTTTTCAATGAAAATAGCCGCAGATAAAATCGATGTTAACTGCTCAGAACCTGATATATACAATCGTTTATTAATGTTGGATAACAAACATATATTAGAGTTAGGCTGTGGTAGTGCGGTAATTACCAGAAATATTGCAACAGCGGGTACAGACCGAAAAATTATAGCCTTAGAGGTTGATGAGATTGCTCATCAAAAAAACTTGCAGATAACCGATTTACCTAATGTTACATTTGCACTTTCTGGTGCGCAGAAAATACCATTAGAAGATGCATCGGTCGATATAGTGTTTATGTTTAAGTCTTTGCATCATGTGCCATTAGAGCTCATGGGTAAGGCAATGCATGAAATTAACCGGGTATTGAAGCCGGGTGGTCTGGTTTATATATCTGAACCAGTTTTTGCCGGTGAATTTAATGAAATCCTACGCTTATTTCATGATGAACAAAAAGTTCGAGAAGCTGCCTTTGATGCCGTAAAAAAAGCCGTTGATGAGGGTTTGTTTAAACTGGTTGAAGAAACGTTTTTTAATTCGCCGATGAAATTTGAAAATTTTGCTGAGTTCGAAACTAATGTAATTAATGTCACACACTCTAATCACAAGCTTGATGAAGATTTGCATGATCTGGTTAAACAACGTTTTGAACAGCATATTGGCGATGATGGAGCGCACTTTTTGATGCCGATTCGTGTGGATTTATTGCAGAAGTAAAATATGCTCAGAGCCTGAGATATCCCCACGAATATTATTTAAAAGACAAAAGCATATCGTCCGCAAATGAACGCCAAAACACGCAAATAAAAACAAAAGCTTTATACTGAGTGCAGTGCGCCGCAGGCACACAAACAAAATATTCGCGTATCTTTGCGTTCATTTGCGGACAAAACGCTTTATCTTTTTGATTTTTAACCAAGTTTTGTGGGGATAGCTCAGGCTCAGAGCCTTGTGGAACCAGCAATGCTGGTTCCACAAGAAACCATAATAGTGGTGGAACCGCTTCGCTTGATCCACTCTAGGTTTTAATAAATATTTTCCTGAGTTATTTTTGTTAGATCAGACTCGATTTTAATGGTTCTTCTTTTTCGAGTTATGACGCCTGTCATTGTCATCTTCGTCATCATCATCTTCGTCATCATTATCTTCGTCGTCGTGATCTTTTCTGTCATGATCTTTTTTATCGTCGTCTTCATCCTCATGGTGTTCATTGTCATCATGGTCGTCATCATGGTCAATTTTACATTCTACTTTTGGTTTGCGCTTAAACATAAACTTGTTGTCATGCTTGTTTTTGCTTTTAAGTAGAATATTTTCAGTTCCCTGATAACTGCCAATTGATAAAGTTATATCGACACCATCGGAATTATCAATATAAGTTGTATCAGCCTTATTTACTTTAAGACTCCATTTTGCCTTTTTAAAATCTATACTTGCTTTAATTTGAGGCAGCTCATGAGAGGGTGACTTATATTCAAACTTATAGTGTTCACCTTTGTTTTTAAAGGAGCCTGCTGGGAACTCATAGTTAATGCCATCAACGGTGATGAATACATCATTCTGATCTAAATCAGCTGTTTCATTGTTGGGAAGTCTAAAACTGGCCGAGTTAATCTGTAGCAGGTCTTTATTAACTTTATGATGGTTATGAAGCTTTACTTGATTGATTGAAAAGCAAGCTAAACCACTTCCATTATCTGGGTCTGGCACAGGGGTAGGATCCGGCACAGGCGTAGGATCTGGCACAGGCGTAGGATCCGGCACAGGCGTAGGATCAGGATCCGGCACAGGGGTAGGATCTGGCACAGGCGTAGGATCTGGCACAGGGGTAGGATCTGGCACAGGGGTAGGATCCGGCACAGGGGTAGGATCTGGCACAGGTGTTGGGTCGGGAACGGGTGCTGGGGCTCCATCAATCAACGTTATATCGAAACTGGCTGAATATTGACGTCCATCTGAACCGGTTCCTGTTGCGGTCAAACTATATGTTCCAGGGAAACCATAAATTGTTTCTATAAAATCTATGGCTGAGGTACCGGAACTAGAATTATTAATAGAGCTTGAAGCAACTATATTAGTACCGGTTGAGTCAGTGAGTTGGCTGCCACCTGTAATCGTGATACGGTCAATTGTTACGGGAGATTGTCCAGCAGTCTGTTGTACTGTAAGTTCAATTTGTGCTAAAGCGGTTGTTAAAGAAACCGGTGGTAGATCAATCCAGTCAGACATTAGAATATTAAAATCAGTTGGAAAACTATTAGCCTGAAGATTGAGAGTTAAATTTTGAAATGTATTACGAGCATTAAGTGTAGAGTTAAAAATAAGATTATATTGACTGGCTTGCCACGCACCTGCGGCAACTACTAAATCAAAATTACCTGATACTAAATCAATTGAGTCGTCTGCTGACATTGTTGAATTTGTTCCACCAGCTTCAATGCCATTTGCCTTGATCCTGGCTGAGCTAACGTCTGCATAATTCCAGTCGCCATTAAGTTGCAGGGAGCCATGTGAGGTTCCTAGCGCATGAATAGCATCAAAAACGGTGTCACCAATAACATCAATCGTGTTGCGTGGTAATCTTAAAGTGGAGTAGGGTGCAGCAAAGGTACTACTTTGTGTTATTGAATATGTGCCTTCCAGTACTGGGCCCGTAGTGTAATTGCCAGGGCCTGTCAGGTTCAGGTTAGCAGAATCATTTCCAGAAAAATTTAATTGATGTGATAACAGGACTACCGAACTATCAAGTCCATCGAGTCGAAATTCACCCGCTATACTTCCACTATTACAGGTTGTAGCCGAGACATCGATTGTCCATTCCAGTGTTTCCGGGTTTGCGATGCCAGAGATATTGCTATCATTAATGCTTATACTCTTAGAAACAATGGGTTCCCTGAGTACACAACCATTATCACTGATGATGTTTACACTACCAGAGACCGATGCAAGGTTATTTGCAGGGGCTGCAAATAACTCATCAATTGCCTGTCCAGATGTAATTGGCGGTGAAGATTGTGATGTAAATTGTTCCCGTATTCCATTTACGAAAAGCGTTGATCTTAAAGTCATTGTTGCACTTTGCGCCGTGCCACCAATTACATTAACTATTGCATGTAAACGACCAGATGAGCGAGTTAAATCAAGAGTGTGTACTTCATTTTCATTTAATGGTGTGAAACCACTGTAGCGGACACTAACATCAGGCACAGTATTGAAAACTAACTTTGTATTTAATGTAAGAGAGCTATTAGCTGCTACAGCAAGTTCAAAGCTTCCAGTAGAATCAACTATAAGGGATTCGCTAAATCCACCACCTGTAGCACTAATATTACCTGATACTAATGTCTCTGAGTTTAAACCGGTTACTCCATTAACGGTTGCAAATACAATTGGTGCGGGAAGTGGGGCCGGAGTAAGAATTATGGGGGCTGCAAAAGAAGTATTAATGCATAAAATTGAGCTTAAAAGTAATGAAGGTGCTGTGAAGTTAAACATGACAAACTCATCCAGATTAGAATTACTTACTAACTCTAAGACACAATAAAATAAAGAACTTTTAATCTCATCACAATTTGACTAATTACTTCAAAGATAAAAATAGGGAATGTTACCTATATATTATTTCTTTTTCATAACTTAGTAAAAATCGTGAGTCATTTATTAATTTGGTGTCATATATTTTTCATGGTTTGTTAATATTTATTAGCATAATTTTTTGTGTATATAATGTTGCGGAACTTAATTTAATGAAAACAATTTTAGTGTTCTAGTGGTTTGGAGTGTTACTCAAACGTGTGCTGCCTGGTATAGCCATGGGCTTAAAGCTGGTATAAATACAACTTAATAGGTTATTCTTTGCTAATCTTTATTTTAATGTAACCCAGTTTAATATAATCGTTTATTTGTGATGGTCCTGCAGCAGCCACATCTACCAGTTCACTAAACTCTTCCGCATTCACGCCATTGTATTCTGCATAAGTGCCACATACATGTACTTGTACGTCACTTTTGATTAAAGATTTTATGGAATTTTTTAAAGGTGTGTTATTTGAAAGCTGTTTTTTTGTGAGTGAAAATTGCTCCCAGCCGTGGGTTACTATGGCTATATCTAGAGATGGAAATTTACTGCGTAATTGTCTAGATAATTTTTCTGCTTCTGGCAAGGCCCAGTCAAGGTATTGTGCATTTCCACTAACAATTTCAAAAACTACGCCCTCTGGCGCCTGGCCACTGCTGATTATTTTCTGTACACTGGATGAGTTGCTGTTTGCAGCAATTGCATTGGTGGAATAATGCACAAAAAGTAATATTGTGAAAAAGTGTTTTATAAAGTGCTGCATAAATATCCTGTACAAAATGTATTAATAAATATTTTACCTTTATTGTATACCTATGGTGAGTTCCATATAAATATTAATTGTATTATCGGTTTATAGTGTAATTGATAATTGATTTTTTTATGCAAGTCATCTAACTCAATAAATTCTGCTCTGTGATGTAGCATCTTTAGTGTATTTTTGTATCCTTCTAAAGGATAGAATAGCAGATATAAGTATTTGTTTTGAAAATAGGCAAAATACTAACCGATAAATATATTATACTGTAGATCTCTCATATGTGAGTAAAGCTGGTGATGGAAATGAGATTAAACATGGTTACAGGTGTGTTTAATAAATGTTAAACAAAATTACTGATAAATTAATTTTTCGTGGAATAATTTTTTATCTGCCTTTTAGTATATTTTTGATATTCTGGCTTTATCTGGTATCCCTGGTGTATGTTGAAGGTGACTGGCAGTATCAGCTGTTTTACGGAAAAGACGGAAGTGTTGCTTTAATCTGGTTGTTTGTGGTGCTATTACCAGCTTTAATGTTTCTTATATTAAGGGCCAGGGGAAAAGTTTTTTTAAGTCGTTTATTTGGGGCTGTTGGTTTTTACTGTTTATTAGGAAGTTTAATCAGTAGTTTTTCTTTTCTTACCTTACCGGGTTTTGTTTCACTATTTATCAGTATTGTCATAAGTCGTCGACTTAAAAGGCACAATACAAAAAATGTGCTTTAATTTTTGAGGATCTCATACAAACTCCGCACATTTAGTGTCAGTGTAGAATTAGTATCTAGTTTATATTTTAATTTTCCTGGTATTCATACTTTCTCGTATTGTCAATACAAGGTGTAATACTTCGGAAAGCTAAGGTCTATAATAAACTTATCGACAATCATTATTTAAAATTTATCTTTATTGATTCTGAAAGGGGCTTGTCCTATCAGGTTTGATTGTGCATGACTGTGCGGGAAGAGAGTAGGTCTTATGTTAATGAGAATTATTCTCATATATGTTGGGTGCTACACCCAGTAATTAGGCTTATTCGTATTTTTGTACACATTATAGCTATCTGCCCGTTTCAATCTGTCTCTCAGTAAGGTATAAAAGCGCCATGAAGATTCCTAAACGTATACAGCCATTGGTAGATGATGGCCTGGTGGATGATGTTATACGCCAGTTGATGAGTGGTAAAGAGGCTACGGTGTATGTTGTGCGCTGTGGCTCTGAAATCCGTTGTGCCAAAGTTTACAAGGAGGCTAACAAACGTAGCTTTAAAAAGGCTTCCCAGTACCAGGAAGGTCGTAAAGTTCGCAATAGTCGTCGTGCTCGTGCAATGGAAAAAGGCTCGAAATTTGGTCGAAGTGAGCAGGAGCAGTCCTGGCAGACCGCTGAAGTTGATGCATTGAATCGTTTAGCCGATGCTGGAGTGCGTGTACCACAGCCCTATTTTTGCATTGATGGTGTACTGCTTATGGAGCTAGTCACCGACGCGGATGGAGATGTGGCACCCCGTTTGGGCGATGTTGAAATGTCCGCTGAAATAGCACTGGAAGACCATGCCATGGTGATGCAGTATGTTATGCGTATGTTGTGTGCGGGGCTGGTTCATGGTGACTTATCTGAGTTTAATGTGCTGGTGGATGAAAATGGACCGGTTATTATTGATTTGCCACAGGCTGTGGATGCCGCGGCCAACAACCATGCAGAAAGAATGTTATCACGTGATATAAATAAAATTACAGATTACTACGCATTGTATGCACCAGAATTGAAAAATAGCCAATACGCCAAAGAGATCTGGGCACTATATGAAAATGGTGAATTAACTCCAGATGTGGAGTTAACGGGGCGTTTTAAAGAAAGTGAAGTCGCTGCAGATGTAGATGTCGTTTTACAGGAAATAAAAGCTGCCTGGCAAGAGGAGCAAGATCGTTTATTACGTATTAGTGGTGATGAATTAGAAGCTTAACCCAAGATTAAAACCTAATTATCAAAACGTCTTATTGATGTGGGTCGCGTAGCCTGATTTTAAATTATATTTATAATATATATTTTTGGTATTAGAAGCTATAATTTGTCTGTTCACATAAAAGCTATGTGTTTCGGTTTTATACACATTAAAAGGTTACTTAGGTTGATTAAATTAAAACATATTGTTAATGGGATTGTGGTTTCTGAAATTGATATGCAGGAGGGTGATTTCACTATAGGTAGAGCTCAGGGTAATGATTTGCAACTGGAGGACGGTGTGGTCAGTAGTCAACACGCTCGTTTAACTATTCAACGTAGTCCCTATATGGATGCGATTTTTGATATTACGTTAGAAGACCTTGGAAGTACCAATGGAACCTATGTTAATGGTAAAAAAATTACACATAAAAGACTTAATCATAGTGATCAAATTCGCATAGGTACCCATGAGTTTAAGATATTCGATGCTAAAGCAGGAATTGGTACCCAAACAGAGTTTTATGTACCTGATGAATAAAAGTTAATAACAATAAAATAAAATTTGGCGGTATTGGTGACAGATATTATTTTATAAATCTTTGCCTGTACTGGCCAGGTGTTATACCAACTACGGATTTAAATTGCTTAATAAAATGAGATTGATCGAAATATTCCAGGTTAAACTGAATGTCCTGATATGACATTGTTAGTTGTTTTAAGCTGTCTCTGGCATGTTTAATTCTTATCGTTTTAGAATATTCTGCAGGTGTCATGCCTACCTGTAAGCTAAATAACCTTTCAAGTTTTCGTTGGCTCATGCCAAGCTGTTGAACCACCTTCTCAACTGGTAATAAGCCTCTGTTATTTTTTATAATACGTAGTGCCTGTAAATCTACTGCTGTGGGTTTGCTGTTAATATCAAAACAATTAAACATAGCTTTATCTAATGCCTGTGTTTTATTTTTCAGGCTAGTATAAGTAGCTAAAACATTATGTAAGTTTGATAAATTTTTCAGACCAGCATCAGCTAAAGAAATAGTCTCATTTTTTAAATCCCTAAGTGACACAGGTAAAAATGCATGGGCTGCGGACGGTTTAAAGCGAATACCGATTGCATTTATGTGACCAGACAGACCTAGAAGTCTTGTTTTAGTATTGGTGCCATCAAAAAAACACATCTCTTTATTTGTTTTATTGTCAAAGCTGAGGGTGTTGCCAAAGTTAAAAATAATACCAAACCCGCCGTCAGGGTGAAGGTATTCATTACAAATTGAATTAGCAGGCTGGAATGCATCAATAAACCAGTAGCTGTCAATAAAGTTATGCAAAGCTTTACAGGGCTTTGCCCGATGAAATCCCAGGTGCATAAGTTGATTCGTCATAATAGGAATATGCTATTTAAGTACTTGTCGAATATTTACAATACATGGGTAAAGTCCTTTTTTATTATGCAGTCAGTTTAGTCAGCATTGGCTAAGTTTTAACGGAGAGAAATCAATGATAAAACGCATCTTATCATCACTTTTATTATTTTTCCTAATTATAGAGGGACATACTGTGCATTCTGAATCGATAAACCCTTATATTATTCCAATTAAAACCATTGATGGTAAAACAATTAAGTTAAATGATTTTAAGGGCAATAAACCCGTGTATTTAAAATTTTGGGCCACGTGGTGCCAGCCTTGCAGGGAGCAGATGCCTCATTTGCAACATACGTATATTGAATATGGAAATAAAATCGAAGTAATTGCAGTCAATATTGGCATTAATGATAATGTAGAAGCCATAACAAAAGTTATTAAGGAATTTGGTCTGACGTTTCCAGTGGCCATTGATGATAACAGCAACTTGTCACACGCTTTTAATATGATAGCAACTCCATTTCATATTTTATTTGATAAGAATGGTACAGTTGTTCATAAAGGACACGATGCGTCACCCGAGCTGGATGAAAAAATTAGAACTCTGGTAAGTCAGAAAGTTTCTGACTTGTCTGAAATTCAATCAGAGGTTGGAAAGGCACTGCCTCTGAAATTAAATTTAGATAAGAATAAAATTTCTCTACTCTTTTTTGCCTCTACCTGGTGTGACTGGTATTTAAAAGATTCAAGGCCAGACATGTCTAATAATTGTATTGCAGCACAGCAGACAGTTAATGATTTATATGAGAAATATCCAGAGTTAAACTGGATGGGAGTGTTAACACGTTTATGGACAGGCGATAAAGAAATGAAAGAATATCAGGCAAAATATAATATCAAACACGCGTTGGCGATTGATAATACAAACACGGCTTTTATAGATTACGGAGTAGAGGATTTCCCAACTTTAATTGGTTTTAATAATGGTAAAGAAATTTTCAGGTTACAGGATTTTAGCAACAGGCTTTTAATTGAGGCTAAGTTGAAATCTATAATTGCCAGTGACTAAATGCGTTTTTTAAATTTATCTATTATTTTTTAGCACTGCTGTCCCGTTAACAGAAAAGATTAATTGTTTAAAGTGTATTGTGGCTAGGTTAACTCTCATTACATCCTGTTCGAGACATGAATTGGGGACACCTGCCTAAGACACGCCGTAAAACCCTCCCTGGTGGCTCGACACCCGCGTCCATGCGGGTGACGGTCTTAGGCAGGTGTCCCCAACTCATGTCTCTAGTGGTTAACGGGACAGCAGTGATTTTTTAATATAAAACCTGTTTTCTAGATGATAACTATTAACTCATTTTTGGCTGTGTATTAACAGCGCCGTGTATTAATGATTTTAAAGCATAGGCTCCATCACCAAGAAATGTTTGAGCGAGGGCCGACAGGCTTAAAAATAAAGGATATTCCCAGCCACCATTTGCATTTGAGAATAACCAGCCTGAGGGAAAGTGAACCCATGTGGCACCAAGTAAAACTGGAATGAGTACCGCGGCTGCATAACGGCTATAAATACCCAGTAGCAGTGCAATACCCGTGATACTTTCAATTATAAATACAACATAGGCCATAAATTCAGGTAGCCCGAGTGAGCCAAAGAATTGCGCTGTTCCGGCTAAGGTGAATACCACCATTTTCAGGTAGAGGCTATGGGCAATAATTGCTACGCCAAGGCTTATTCGTAAGATAAAAACGCCATATTCAGTTTGTGAGTTCATTGATGTATCTCCTGTTATGTGAATGGATATAGCTTAGCTATTGCATTTATACATATCAATGAGCAATAATGGAAAGCTGAATTTGCATAAATGCAAGGAGCAATTATGGACTGGAATTTACTCAAAACCTTTCTGGCAATTGCCCAACATGGGACCCTGGCGGGTGCATCCCGTGAGCTTGGCATTAATCATTCCACGGTGTTTCGTCGTCTAAATTGCTTTGAGGAAGCAGTCGGGAGCCGTTTGTTTGAGCGCATGAACGGCGGGTACCAATTAACTGATGCTGGTGAAGCTTTATATAAACATGGCGACCCCATCGCAGATGCCTTTAACCAGCTAGAGCGACATATTGTTGGTCAGGATTATAAGCCCCAGGGAAAAATACGCCTGACAGCTCCGGAGAATATTGCCTATCATTATTTGCCCGATTATTTATCTTCATTTCATCAGCTCTATCCAGATGTAAAGCTGGAGTTGATAGTGAGTGGAGATAATTTTAATCTCACAAAACGCGAAGCCGATATTGCGCTTAGAGCGACTGATAATCCACCTGAGCATTTAGTTGGGCGAAAAGTGAATAGCATACACTGGGCAGTGTATGCCAGTGAGCAACACACGGGTTCATTACCAACTGTGATCAATGAGTTGTCTGCTTACCCAATAATTGGTGGTGAAGGGCAAATTAGTCAGCTACCCGCATTTCGGTGGCTGGATAAACATTGCCCTGAATCACAGGTGATGAAATGCAATAATCTGTACACCATTGCCGCATTAACAGAAACAGGTATGGGGTTATCTATCTTACCTGATGACCAGCAACGTTCAGGTATTAAACGCCTGTTTCAATGTGACGCAGCCTGGCTGAGTGACTTATGGATATTGACGCATCCAGATTTACGTCAGGTAGAACGGATTCGTTTGTTGATGCAGTATCTATATGAGAGCATACAGAACGATGACAGGTTAAGAAATTAATTAAAGTTTTCAATAAATCGTGGGCTGCTAAAGATATAAAAAAACCAGTATAATAAATTACAAAACGGGATTAAGCGGGCTATGAGTGATTTTTTTATTTATAACTGGCCTTATATTTTTTTAGGGCTAACTATCATCTACTTAGTGTTTGAATTTCTTAAATTTAAAAAAGAAAAGTCACGTGGAGAACTTGATTTTGATACTAACGTAGCTGAGGTGCCCCACGAAATGGAATTAAGTAAATTAAAAACCAGTATGACACTTAAAGATGTCAGGCGGTTTTATTTATATATGACCTTGATGCTTGTACTGTTTTTTATTACAAGGTTGTCATTGATTTTATTTGTAAGTGAAAATAGCTCAGCTTCTGAGATTGCAGATAAGTTTTTTGCTATTTTTTATAATGAAGAGTTTACGGTGATAAAATCTATGGCATTTCTTATTTTAATTAACCTTGTGCCTTTGCTGGGCTACTATTCTGGAAAAAATGAACGTATTTTATTAAATCAACAGGGTATAACATACACTCCAGTTTTTAATTGTAAGTGGTTATCTGATCTTGGGAATGGATGGTCGCTGGCATGGAATGAAATAGAATCAATTACTCTGGGTAGCGACTTCAGTAAGGGCCGTTTAACGATTACGCCAGTAAACGGCAGAAAAAGGCTATTAATGCCTGCAGCATGGAACCGGCCTGGTGCAGAAAAAATCAATAAATCCCGCTCTCTTTTTTCTCGTTTTTTTTATCAGAGAAAAATGCAAACAGATTTCAGCTACCAGGTTAATCAAATGCCTCTCTTGAGTTATATAGAAAATCATAGCCAGTTTAATATTAAGTTAAGTCCTGAAACAGGTTTAAATTTTGATCTCACTAGAAACACCCACACCTTTAAAATTATTCTTC
>Ga0316207_10002325_pt1 | contig 19825 bp, 17 predicted proteins | sample 6weekpyrite_MG_FD_204943 | JGI IMG/M metagenome (GOLD analysis project Ga0316207, IMG submission 204943) | Microbial mat bacterial communities from mineral coupon in-situ incubated in ocean water Damariscotta River, Maine, United States -... | ecosystem: Environmental > Aquatic > Marine >...
ATTGTAACGATAACGTTATCATCATTTGCTCAATTGAAAACCTGGATCCTATGGGTGTACACACTGGTGATTCGATTACAGTTGCACCAGCTCAGACTCTAACGGATAAAGAATATCAAATCATGCGTAATGCTTCAGTTGCAGTATTACGTGAAATTGGTGTGGATACGGGTGGTTCAAACGTACAGTTTGCTCTTAACCCTGAAAATGGTCGTTTGATCATTATTGAAATGAATCCACGGGTATCACGATCATCTGCATTAGCATCGAAGGCAACCGGTTTCCCAATTGCAAAAATCGCTGCAAAATTAGCAGTAGGTTATACCCTTGATGAACTTAAGAACGATATTACTGGTGGTGCAACACCAGCGTCATTTGAACCAACAATTGATTATGTAGTAACAAAAATCCCCCGCTTTACTTTTGAGAAATTTCCAACAGCCGACTCACGTTTAACGACACAAATGAAATCAGTTGGTGAAGTAATGGCGATTGGTCGGACTCAACAGGAGTCATTACAAAAAGCAATTCGTGGTTTAGAAATTGATCGTGATGGTTTTGATGAAGTTATGGACTTATCTGCTGATGATGCAAAAGACATATTAAAGCAGGAATGTCGTACAGTCCGTCCTGAAAGACTCTGGTATGTTGCTGAAGCGTTTCGTTTTGGTATGAGTGTGGATGATTTATACGACATAACTAAAATTGATAAATGGTTCCTGGTTCAAATAGAAGATATTGTTTTACAGGAAAATGCATTTCGCGATAAAAAGCTCTCAGATATAAGTAAGCAGGAAATTTTTAACTTAAAGCGTAAAGGTTTTTCAGACAGGCGTTTAGCAAAAGTTCTGAATGTAACTGAAGGGGATGTACGCGCACACCGACATAAACTGGATGTGCGTCCGGTTTATAAACGTGTTGATACCTGTGCAGCTGAATTTGCAACAGATACAGCTTACATGTATTCAACTTATGAAGAAGAATGTGAAGCTGCGCCAAGTAACAAAGAAAAAATTATGGTGCTAGGTGGTGGTCCTAACCGTATTGGTCAGGGTATAGAGTTTGACTATTGTTGTGTGCATGCTGCGTTTGCAATGCGTGATGATGGTTATGAAACCATTATGGTTAACTGTAACCCTGAAACAGTATCGACAGACTACGATACGTCTGATCGTTTATATTTCGAACCGTTAACGCTGGAAGATGTTTTAGAACTGATCGATCTTGAAAAACCAAAAGGTGTCATTGTGCAATATGGTGGACAAACACCTTTAAAACTTGCGCGTGACTTAGAAGCTGCGGGTGCACCTATTATTGGCACATCACCTGACTCGATCGACCTGGCTGAAGACAGAGAACGGTTCCAGCATTTAATTGAATCACTTAAATTAAAGCAGCCTGATAATCGTACCGCAAAAGATTTAGAAGCAGCGGTTAAACTTGCTGAAGAAATTGGTTACCCACTTGTAGTTCGTCCATCCTATGTTTTAGGTGGTCGCGGAATGGAAATTGTCTATAAAGAAGAAGAGCTGCGACGTTATATGAATGAAGCAGTTGAAGTTTCAAATGATTCGCCAGTATTACTGGATCGTTTTCTGGATGATGCCGTAGAAGTCGATCTTGATGCTATCTGTGACGGCACTGATGTTTTAATCGGTGGCGTTATGGAACATATTGAACAAGCAGGCATTCACTCTGGTGACTCTGCATGTTCGTTACCACCTTATACTTTATCTGAAAGTTTGCAGGACAGACTACGAGAGCAGGTTGCTGCTATGGCTCGTGGCTTAAAAGTTATTGGTTTGATGAATACACAGTTTGCAATTAAAGGTGATGACATCTATGTACTGGAAGTTAATCCTCGTGCATCTCGAACGGTTCCGTTTGTTTCAAAAGCAATAGGGCAGCCGCTTGCCAAAATTGCAGCACGTTGTATGGTTGGTAAAACTTTAAAAGAACAAGGTGTGCTTGAAGAGGTTATTCCGAAATACTACTCAGTTAAAGAAGCTGTTTTTCCGTTTAATAAATTCCCGGGTGTTGATCCTGCATTAGGACCGGAAATGAAATCCACAGGTGAAGTAATGGGGGTAGGCTATACATTTGCTGAAGCTTTTGCGAAATCGCAATTAGGGGCAAATGTTATATTACCAACATCGGGCAAAGCTTTTCTAAGTGTCCGTGATACAGATAAACAAAGTGCAATTGAAGTTGGCAAGACACTTGTCGAGCTTGGTTTTAATCTTGTGGCTACTAGTGGTACTGCAGGAGTACTAGAAGAAGCTGGTATGGAATGCCAGCTTATAAATAAAGTACAGCAAGGCCGCCCACATATTGTGGATATGATTAAAAATGATGAAATTAGTTTAATCATTAATACAACAGAAGGAACACAGGCGATAGCCGATTCAGCTACAATTCGTAGTAATGCTTTGCAACATAAGGTAACTTATACAACAACTATTTCTGGTGGTCTTGCTTTTTGCACGGCAATGAAACAAGGTGGTGAGATGAATGTTTATAGTATTCAATCGCTGCATAAAGATATAGCTTAACTAAGAAAGGAGCCGAGAGGGATTTAATTATGAGTCGTCCTCCAATGACAGCCAAAGGCGCAGAAAAATTACGCGAAGAACTGAAAGACTTAAAATCAGTTCAACGTCCAAAAATTATTGAAGCAATCGCGACAGCGCGTGAGCATGGTGATTTAAAAGAAAATGCGGAATATCATGCTGCACGTGAGCAGCAAAGTTTTTTAGAAGGGCGTGTAAAAGAAATAGAAGCCGCTATTTCTAATTCAGAAATCATCGATGTTACCGCCTTAGGTGCCAGCGCGGGTTCAAAGGTTGTGTTTGGTGCAACGGTTGAGCTGTACGATATTAATGATGACACTGAAGTTACCTATACCATTGTTGGTGAACTTGAGGCCGACATAAAACAAAACCTTATTTCAATTACTTCCCCTATTGCACGTGCTTTGATTGGTAAAAGTGTTGATGATGTTGCCGAAGTGCAGGCGCCGGGTGGTGTACGTGAGTACGAAATCGTTTCTGTTAAATACGAATAACGAGAAATTAATCTAGTGTTACTTATTGGTGAACGTATAGCACTTACTTTGTGGGTTGGTGGTATGTGGACGGTAGGATATATCGTCGCTCCAACGCTTTTCAGTATGTTGGAAAAAAGTGTTGCCGGTAATGTTGCCGGGCAACTGTTTACAATTACAAGCTATCTTGGATTGGTCTGTGGTTCTTTATTAATTATTGGTACTTTCAGTCGTATTGGCATTCAGGTGACACATAGTTGGGTGTTCTGGGTGTTAGTTGCCATGATTGTCATTGTTGTTATTGGTCAATTTGTTTTGCAGCCGATGATGGCAGAACTGAAGGCAACAGGCATTACAGATTTAAATCGTTCTGAATTTGGTAAGTTGCACGGAATTGCATCGATACTATTTTTAATTAATAGTATTATGGGACTAGCCTTACTTATTGGGCAAAACAGATAATTACTTGGGCAAGATTATTTTCGGTTCTTTTGCTTGTTTATATAACCCAACAATATGACCAATGGTGATGACACTCTCAGCGTCACATTCCTGCTTAATCTGGTTTATCATTTCCTTGCGGTTATCGCGGTCGTCTGCATTAACGCGTACCTTGATAAGTTCATGGTGATCGAGCGCAATTTTTATTTCTTCAAGAACACTTTCAGTTAAGCCTTTATTACCAATAATTATGATTGGCTTAATATCGTGGGCTAGTTGGCGTAAATGGTTTAGCTGTGATTTTCCTAGTTTAGGCATAACAATGAAGACTCTTTGAGAATAAATAGAAAAAAAGAAATTGGTTAATGTCTTAGGTTGAGTGCACTATTATACTTTAGTTTTTAATAAAAAGGTGGTTTGAAAATGGCGCGTACCCGTGGTGGACGACACTGGATGCAGGAGCATGTCAGCGATGAGTATGTTCAACGTGCTCAGAAAGAGGGGCATCGCGCACGTGCTATTTACAAGTTAATGGAAATTGACGAGCGGGATCGGCTAATAAAACCAGGCCACTATATTGTTGATTTAGGTGCTGCACCTGGTAGTTGGTCAGAGTATGCGGCGACAAAAGTCGGCAAAAAAGGAAAGGTTTTTGCTCTGGACTTACTCGATATGGCTCCAATTGAAGGAGTTGAGTTTATTCAGGGAGATTTCCGCTCAGATGAGGTATTGGAACAATTACTGAAATTAGTCGAAAATCACCCAGTTGACCTTGTAATGTCGGATATGGCACCCAATATAAGTGGTATGAAGGCCGTAGATCAGCCTCGGGCGATGTATTTGGCTGAATTATGTCTGGATTTAGCCCATAAAGTGCTAAAACCGGGTGGCGATTTGCTGATAAAAGTATTTAACGGCGAAGGTCTGGATGAGTTTAAAAAAGTCCTTCGTGAAGATTTTAGCAAACTAATTGTGCGAAAGCCGAAAGCTTCCAGAGCCCGTTCTCGTGAGAACTATTTGCTGGCAAGAGGCTATAATGTGTAGTACCGTTTGGACTATGTATTATTAAGATTTGTTAAAAAAACACGAATAATTTAAAGATGAATTCTGTTGATTCTGAGGTAAAAAATTGAACGATTTAACGAAGAATATTCTCCTTTGGGTTGTGGTTGCTGTCATTTTGATGATGGTGTTTCAACAAATGGGTATTAATAAAGAGAGTGACAAGCTTAGTTACTCTGAATTTATGCAATCCGTTGAGCGTAATCAGGTCAGTGAAGTTTTGATTCAGCATCAAAATATCAGTGGTAAGTTAACGACTGGCGGCAGCTTTACTACATACAGTCCTGAGACTGATAACAGCGCTATGGTTGGTGAATTGCTTAAAAACAATGTAAAAATCGTTTCTAAACCGGTTGAACATAGCATTTTAATGCAAATCTTTATTTCATGGTTTCCGTTCATTTTAATCATTGGATTATGGGTTTTCTTCATGCGCCAGATGCAAGGTGGCGGTGGTGGCCGTGGTGCCTTGTCTTTTGGTAAGAGTAAAGCGCGTATGCTTGGTGAAGATCAGGTCAAGATTACCTTTAGTGATGTAGCTGGTGTTGATGAAGCCAAAGAAGAGGTGGGTGAGCTGGTAGAGTTTTTACGTGACCCATCTAAATTCCAGAAGCTTGGTGGCAAAATTCCAAGTGGCGTTTTAATGGTAGGTTCACCGGGTACGGGTAAAACCTTATTAGCTAAGGCGATTGCAGGTGAAGCGAAAGTACCGTTCTTTACTATCTCTGGTTCAGACTTTGTAGAAATGTTTGTTGGTGTAGGTGCATCACGTGTTCGTGATATGTTTGAACAAGCCAAAAAGCATGCACCTTGTATTATCTTTATTGATGAGATTGATGCAGTTGGTCGACACCGTGGCGCAGGTTTAGGTGGCGGTCATGATGAACGTGAACAAACGTTAAACCAGCTACTGGTTGAAATGGATGGTTTCGAAGGTAACGAAGGCGTTATTGTTATCGCTGCAACGAACCGACCTGATGTACTTGATCCTGCTTTATTACGACCAGGTCGTTTCGATCGACAGGTTGTTGTGCCGCTTCCTGATATGCGTGGCCGGGAGCAAATTCTGAAAGTGCATATGCGAAAAGTACCGGCTTCGGATAATGTTAATCCGAAAACCATTGCGCGTGGTACACCTGGTTTTTCAGGCGCAGATTTAGCTAACTTAGTTAATGAAGCGGCACTATTTGCTGCTCGTTCAAATAAGCGCTTAGTTGATATGGCTGAGTTTGATAAAGCCAAAGATAAAATCATGATGGGTGCTGAACGTAAGTCGATGGCGATGAGCGAAGATGAAAAGCGCAATACCGCTTATCATGAATCCGGTCACGCGATTGTTGGTTTAATGGTGCCATCACATGACCCTGTTTATAAAGTAACAATTATTCCACGTGGTCGCGCATTAGGTGTCACTATGTTTTTACCGGAAGAAGATCGTTACTCTTATAGTAAGGAACGTTTAGAAAGTTCTATATGTAGCTTATTTGGAGGCCGTATTGCAGAAGAGCTTATTTTTGGTGCTGATGCTGTAACAACGGGTGCTTCGAATGATATTCAACGTACAACAGAAATCGCGCGTAACATGGTAACGAAATGGGGCTTATCTGAAAAACTTGGGCCGATGACCTATGCAGAAGATGACGGTGAAGTTTTCTTAGGGCACCAGGTTGCGCAACATAAAAATGTCTCCGGTGCGACGATGAAAGCCATTGATGAAGAAGTCCGTCATATACTGGACACTCAATACGATCGAGCTGAGAAAATTTTAAAAGATAATATCGATAAACTTCATTTAATGACCGAAGCGTTAATGAAGTATGAAACAATTGATAAAGATCAGATAGCAGATATTATGGAAGGTAAAACACCGCGTCCACCTGAAGATTGGGATGAGCATGATACGCATCCTGATAGTAATTCTGGTGACTCATCTAAACCTTCAGAAAAAAATGCTGGTAAAAAAGATGGCTCTATTGGTGGACCGGCTGGCGAACACTAAGTTCTTTTGTTTATTGTTGAAACAAAAACCCCTTTTCATTTGAGCAGGGGTTTTTTTTATATGCGTTTGAAAGTATTTGTTTTATGTTAAAGGAAATATTGCAGGATAAAGTGAATATCATGGGGATACTTAATGTTACCCCGGATTCTTTTTCTGATGGTGGGCGCTTTATTAAACAAGATGCTGCTGCAAAACAAATAAAAAAAATGTTAGCAGATGGTGCTGACATTATTGATATTGGTGGTGAGTCAACCCGTCCAGGTGCGGAGGATGTTTCTATTGATGAGGAGTTATCAAGAGTCCTGCCGGTTATAAAAATCATCCGTGAATTTTCAGGTTGCTGTATTTCGATTGATACCAGTAAAGCCGCTGTTATGCGTGAGGCAATTTCTGCAGGAGCTAATATTGTTAATGATGTAAGGGCTTTGCAGGATAATGATGCGTTAAAAAAGGTGGCTGAATTAAATGTACCGGTTTGTTTAATGCATATGCAAGGTCAACCACGTAGCATGCAGAATCAGCCAACCTATGAAAATGTTGTTAATGAAGTAAAGGCTTTTTTACAACAGCGAGTGCAAGCCAGCGTTGATGCAGGTATTGATAAAGAAAATATTATTATTGACGTGGGTTTTGGCTTTGGTAAAACATTGGAACATAACTTATCGTTATTCCATGCTTTAGATGAATTTGTAACAATGGGTTATCCTGTGCTTGTTGGTGTTTCAAGAAAAACGATGATAGGAAAAATTTTAAATGATGCGGCTGTTGATGAAAGAGTTTATGGCAGTGTTGTCATGGCTGCTCTGGCAGCACAGAAAGGCGTAAAAATCTTGCGCGTACATGATGTGAAAGCGACAGCCGATGCACTTGCTGTCATAAATAGTCTAAAATAGTAATGTAAGATAAAAAAACATTAAAAGAGAGCAATATGTTACGTAAATACTTTGGAACTGATGGGATTCGAGGGACAGTTGGGAAACATCCAATTACACCGGATTTTGTATTAAAACTGGGTTATGCCGTTGGTAAGGTACTGTGCAAAGAAGGTGGTACAGTTGTAATTGGTAAAGATGCGCGTATATCTGGCTACATGTTTGAATCAGTACTTGAAGCAGGTTTAACTGCTGCGGGTGTCAATGTTGTTTTGTTGGGTGTTATGCCCACACCGGGCATTGCTTATCTAACCCGCACCTTGCATGCTGATGCGGGTATAGTTATCAGTGCTTCACACAACCCATACTATGATAATGGTATTAAGTTTTTCTCAGCTGAAGGTACAAAGCTACCTGACGAGGTTGAACTTAAAATAGAAGCCATGCTTGATGAGCCAATGGCATGTAATGATTCTTCAAATTTGGGTAAGGCTGTTAGAATGTCTGATGCAGATGGCCGCTATATTGAGTTTTGTAAACATACCATACCATCTGGGATGAACCTCTCGAGTTTAAAAATTGTTGTCGATTGCGCCAATGGGGCAACCTACGACGTTGCTCCTAAAATTTTTGAAGAATTGCGTGCCGAGGTTATTGCCATTGGAAACCAGCCAAACGGTATTAATATTAATGATGACTGTGGTTCAACTCAGCCTGCACAGTTGCAGCAGGCAGTTAAAACACATCAGGCAGATGTGGGTGTGGCACTAGATGGTGACGGTGACAGACTGATAATGGTTGATCGCCATGGCAACTTGGTCGATGGTGATGAGTTGCTTTATGTTATCGCCATGTTTGCAAAGAGTGGTCAAATGCTTAAGGGAGGGGTGGTTGGAACCCTGATGACTAACCTGGGTTTGGAACATGCTTTGGGCCGGGCAGGTATTCCTTTTACACGTGCTAAAGTTGGCGATCGTTATGTTATGGAACAATTGCTTGCGAATGACTGGTGTCTGGGTGGTGAGTCTTCAGGACATATTATTTGTCTTGAAAAAAATACCACGGGTGATGGCTGTGTGGCTGCATTGCAAGTACTCGCTGCGATGGTCTCAGAAAATAAACAGCTTCATGAACTGGTTGCCGAAATGTCTAAGTATCCACAAACTATGATCAATGTGCGTCTGGATAAAAAACTCGATGTCGATAATTGTTCACCCGTTCAGGAGGCAGTTAAACAGGCCGAACAACAATTGGCTGATTCTGGTCGTGTTCTATTACGTGCCTCAGGTACCGAACCCCTTATTCGTGTCATGGTAGAGGGGCAGGATGCTGCGCAGGTAGAGGGACTGGCGTCATCTATTGCCGAAGTCGTTCAGGCCAACGTCTAATCGAGCAAATAAACCTAAAATCAGTTATTTAGCACAGAATCCAGCCTAAATTCAGGCATATTGTGGCCCTAGATATTGATTTATTTAGTGCTGACCGTTATGCTTGCGCGCTATTTTGTGTCGATAGTTAATCGTAAAGAGTGGTTAAGCACATCGGCCTTCTTATATTAGATAAGTTTTTGATTTAAAAGAGGAATCACATGCGTCAACCAATAATAGCGGGTAACTGGAAAATGAATGGCTCTCGTGAGAGCATCAAAGCTTTACTTGATGGTATTAAGGCCGGTATGGGTGACGTAAAATCTGCCGAAGTAGCGGTTTGTGCCCCTTCTATTTATATAGCAGACGTAGCTGACCAGCTTAGTGGCTCAGCGATTGGATTTGGTGGTCAAAATGTTAGCACCGAAGAAAAAGGTGCTTTTACCGGTGAAATTTCTACGTCGATGCTGCTCGATTTTGGTTGTAAATACGTGATTGTTGGTCACTCTGAACGCCGTACCTTATATGGTGAAGACGATGCACTTGTTGCGGCAAAATTTGCTGTTGCACGCAAGGCGGGTTTAACACCAATATTATGTATTGGTGAAACACTTGAAGAACGCGAAAATGGTACGACTGAGGCGGTTTGTGCTCGCCAACTTGATGCGGTGATTGATGCAGAAGGTATTGATGCTCTGGCTGACTGTGTTATTGCTTACGAACCTGTTTGGGCAATTGGTACTGGTAAAACAGCAACTCCACAGCAAGCTCAGGATGTACACGCTTTTATACGTTCAAAACTGGCAGAGAAAAGTCAGGCTGTTGCTGATAAAGTGCGTATTCAATACGGTGGTAGTATGAATGCCGGTAATGCAGCAGAGTTATTATCACAACCAGATATCGACGGTGGCTTAATTGGTGGTGCTTCGCTTGTAGCGGAAGACTTTTTAACAATTTGTAAAGCGGCTAAATAAGTCAGCAATTTTAGAGATTAATAGTATGTTAATGCAAAATATCGTTCTGGTTTTACACGTTATTATAGCCGTTGCCCTTATTGCTCTGGTTCTTTTACAGCAGGGTAAAGGTGCCGATGCTGGTGCGGCTTTTGGTGCGGGTGCATCAGGTACGGTATTTGGTTCAAAAGGTTCATCTTCCTTTTTAACTCGCACAACGGGTTTATTAGCTGCGGCTTTTTTTGCAACTAGTTTAACCTTGTTTGTCTTAGCAACAGAGACTAAAACAGTTACAAGTGTGGTTGATCAGGAGCAGGCGGCGCAGAAGCAAGAAACACCTGCATCAGACATACCTAACGCAGATGTTCCTGTAGCAGAACCAAAAAAATCTGTTAAAGAAAAATCGTCTACTTCAGACGTTCCTGCTGCCGACTAGGCACGTATCTTAAAATAGCCGATGTGGTGAAATTGGTAGACACGCCATCTTGAGGGGGTGGTAGCGCAAGCTGTGCCGGTTCGACTCCGGCCATCGGCACCATTTAAGTCCAAATAGTACTAAAAGCCTGTTCAATGGTGGAGCTTCAAAAAAGTATTATTCAAAAAGATTATTTCTTTATTATTTTCCAAAAGTGCCGATAACTTACAGGGATTAAGCACAATTCTGTGAGAAAAAACGATACTATTTACATGGAAACCAGTAGCCAATCACCAGTTACTTTAACACCTGATTTACAGGCAAAGTTGAAATCTTGCAGTGGTCTGCCAAGTTTACCATCGGTTGCAATCAGGATTATCGAAGCCAGTAAGGATCCGGATATTGGCCTTAGTGATGTTTCAGAAATTATATCAAGCGATCCAGCGATTGTTGTTAAGCTTTTAAGAATAGCTAATTCACCAATGTATTCACAGCGACGCGTTGTTACTAATCTTCGTGAAGCTTTAACGTTACTTGGCTTTAATGCTTCTCTGACAATAGCGTTAAGTTTTTCATTGTTTAACGAACTTAAAACAAGTGAAAATGCGCAATGTAACCATGAAAGCTACTGGAAGCGTTCGATTTTATCTGCTGAGATAGCAAAAATGCTTGGTTCTCGTTTAGGTCTATCTCGATTAGAAGATTTATTTTTAGCCGGTCTACTTCAGGATATCGGAGTTCTTGTTCTGGAGTGTGTTAAACAATCCCCCTATAGCAATGATGAAAATAATTGTTTAAAACATAATGAACGGATTAAACTTGAAAGAAAAATGCTTAATGTTGAACACTCTTATATTGGAGCCTGGTTATTACAATCGTGGAATTTTCCTGAAAAAACAGTAAGTGCGGTTAAGTGCAGCCACTCTCTTAGTAATAAAACGATAGAACTAAGTAAAAGTGAAAATCAATTTAACTATTGTGTTTGTTTCTCAGGTATCCTTGCTGATATCTGGTTGGAAGATGAACCTGATGAACTACTTTTATCAACTGGTGAGGCTGCTGAGCTTTTTATAGGGATGAGCAGGGAAGAACTTCATCAATTAATTTCGACTATTAATGAAGAGCTAAGTACAATTTCCAGTCTGTTTGAAATTAATTTAGAAGACGAAATACAGCGAGGACGTTTGTTAGATGAAGCTCGAGAATTATCACTGGAAAGGAGTGTTCACTATATCAAGCAATCAGAAGATGATCGACGTCAGATTGAAAGTATTTCCAAGCAGGTTAAGTCTATCGAAAAAGAAAACCAGCTTGATCACCTGACAAAAGTATACAACCGAAAACATATTGAAATGATGTTATTGGACGAATATGAAAACGCAAATTTAAATCAATGGCCATTATCACTTGCTTTTATTGATGTTGATAATTTTAAAACAGTTAATGATACATTCGGGCATCTGGCGGGTGACAAAGTCCTTGTATCGATAGCTGAGTTCTTTTCAGAAAATATTCGGCAAACAGATTTATTGGCTCGATATGGAGGAGATGAGTTTATCCTGGTATTGCCTGGTGCGACAATGGAAATTGCGCAGACAATGCTGTCAAGGTTAGTTGAGATCTTGGGCGAGCAGATTAATATAGAATTTGAGGAACAGCTGATTGCAACAACTGTTTCAATTGGTCTGGCATCTCATATAGATCAAAATGATTTTGATACATTAAAAGATTTTGTGAGGGCAGCGGACAAAGCTTTATATAAAGCAAAATCGGCAGGCAGAAATTGCATTGCTGTTTTTTAATTTCCTCTTAAAAATTAATCGAGAAGTTGACGGAGCCTTTTAAGTAAAGTTTCTGAGTCAAAGGGTTTATGTAATATCGATGAGTGGTGTTCATCATTAATCATATCAGAGTGTCGTTCATCACTAAAGCCGCTAGCTAATTGAATTTTGATATCAGGATATTTTAACTGAACGATAGATACTAATTGATAGCCATCTACTTCAGGCATAATGATATCCGTTAGTAATAGATCAATGTGCTCTTGCTCTAATATTTGTAAAGCCTGTTTCGCGCTATTAGCTTCAAGAACATTATAATTATGTTGTGTTAGTATTTCAGATGTTAAGTTGACCAGAGCAGGCTCATCATCAACTACCAGTATTGTCTCTGTTCCATTTAAATTTCTTTTGCTTTTTACGGTCTTTTTTTCCGGCTTGTTGGCTTGTTCCTCTATATTTCTGGGGAAGTAGAGTGTCAATCTGGTGCCATGTGAAACTTCTGAGTAGACTTTGATTGCGCCGCCACTGCGCTCTACAAAACCATATACCTGGCTTAAACCTAACCCCGTGCCTTTATCTCCTTTTGTTGAGAAAAAAGGTTCAAAGATCTTCTCTTTTGTCTCATTATCCATACCTGTTCCAGTATCGATGATGCTCAATGCTACATAGTCGCCATCGGATACTTGCAATAATCTGGCTTCAGGTTCACTGAGTGAGATATTACAGGTTTGTATCGTTAACTGGCCGTTATTTTCAATTGCATGCATTGCGTTAATACTCATATTAACGATTGCGTCTTCCAGGTCACTTTCATCGACATATATGGTCCATAATTCATCGGATAGGTCATAGATTAGATCGATTCGTGGTGTAATAGTTTTTTGCAACATATCTTTTTCGCTAAGTAATAACGAGTTGATATTCAAAACTTCTGCATCATTTTGGTGATGTCGACTAAAAGAAAGTAATCGCTGGGTGAGTTTGGCTCCTCGTTCGCCTGCGCGACGAATCTCGCTTGCGTAACGAGATATATCAGGTTGATTGGTTAGTTTGTCCTCTAAAAGATCCGTGTAACCTAGAATGACGCCAAGCATATTATTAAAGTCATGTGCAACACCGCCTGTAAGTTTGCCCATAGCATCCATCTTTTGTGAACGTCTAATCTGTTCTTCGTGCTGTTTGGTTTCAGTGATGTCTGTTGAGATGCCACAAATAGCATAAGCTTTGTTGTTTTCATCCAGTAGTGGAAACTTCACGCTGAGGTATGTGTGTGGGCCATCATCATGTGGTGCGGTTTCTTCTGATTTTAAAGCATGCCCGGCTTCCCACACATCTTTGTCATTAGCTGCAAATTTGCCTGCGAATTCTTCTGAGAAAATCTCAAAGTCAGTTTTACCAATGATATCTTCTCTGTCTTTAGTAAATAAATCTCTCCAGACTTTGTTAACAAAAATATAACGGCCTTCGATATCTTTTGCATATATCACGGATGGTGAGTTATCCATAATTGCCTGAAGACCTTTACGAGTTTTTGTAGAAGCTTCCCGTAAATGGTACTGCTCAGTTACATCATTAAATACTAAAATCATGCCTTGAATCTGTTCGCCGTCTTTAATCGGGGCGGCTGAGTCAGCAATTTGATACTCAGTACCATCTTTAGATATAAGCGTAGTGTGATTACTGAGGTATACTATCTCACCAGTTGCTAAAACTTTATCAACGGGGTTTTCAATTGTTTTACGTGTAGAAGCATTAACGATAGGAAATATTGTTTTTAAAGATTTATTTTTTGCTTCATCTAGTTTCCATCCGGTTAGTTTTTCTGCAACCGGATTCATTCTGGTTACATTTCCATAAAAGTCAGTGGTAATAACTGCATCACCAATACTGTTTAGAGTTACAGATAAATTTTGTTCTCTTTCTCTTAGTGAATTCAATGCTAATTGCCGTTCGGTCGTTGCAATCTGGAAGGCTGCAACAAGTTGAGTAATTTCTAGGCTGCTTGTTTTTATAGAAGATAATTCGACATCTTCACCTGATCCAAATAATTTTATTTTTTCAGAAAGGTTACTTATAGGGGATGTGATTTGTCTGCTCCAGATATATGCAACCAATAAAGCGATTAGCATGGCAGTAATGCTTGCACTTAATATGAGTTGCGAGTTTTTATTAAGTTTGCTGGTGATTTCTGTTTGATTGATACCAATATGCAAAACAGCATCTAGCCCTGGGATGAGTGCCTGAGCATATTCATAAATGATGTTTTTATTAGTTTGATATTTATTTTCGAGGTAAATACCTTTTGCCTGAAAATGCTTTAAATCTTGGTGCAGCAAATAACGTGGAAAGCCTTCAGTAAAGGAATGCGCGAAGATACTATGGTCGCCAGTTGTAATATAAAGATAGTCTATGGGATTATCATTGCTTTGAAGATTTTTAAGCAGATTTGTTACCCGTAATTTATTATTATCAATAACATCTTGCACCAGTGCATCACGTAGAGATTGCACTACCGTTTTTGCTAACAATTTTTCTGAGTCGTTATGCAGAGTTGTTTGTTGATAATTTGTTAGGAAGAAGCTAGCTGTGCCTATGCCTGAAACTGTCACAAGAACTAATGTTAGAATACGCCAGCTTAATTTCATTATTTAAGACTCGTCGACCTATTGTTTTTAAAAAAACCTAGCTTGATAGACCATTTACGTAACTCTGAATAATCATTAGTTCTGGTTACGCTAAACCCATTTGGCATCTCAGTATTGTTCCAGTTATACAATTTAGCTGAATGTTTTCCTTGAGGTTCGAATTCCAGCAAGGCCTTTGTTATATTTTTTCGGACGTCGACAGGTAAATTCTTGTTTGCAACAATACCGCTGGAAGGGTAGTAGTTAGAGCGGTGTATGATTTTTAGTTGTCCCTGGGAGACTAGTTTTTCAGCCAGTTGATCCTGCATACCGCAGACTTCGTATTTACCTGATACTACTGCTTCCGCACAATTTTGATGTGAGCCTGTGTAGGTGTACTGTTTCAAATCGCGAAGTAAGATATTTTTTTTGCTTAACACTATTCGGGGAATGAGGTGTCCCTGAGTTGATGTACGGCTGCCAAAGGCAAGCTTTCTACCTTTAATATCTTCAATATTTTGAATTGAGCTATTTGGTCTAACAACAAACACAGATTGATATTCTGCTTTATTTTGATGGTTAAGCCCGCGTACAAGTGAAATAGCACCATATTTATCTTGTGCCTCAAGAAAGCTGGTTGCTCCCATTGCCGCAAATTGTGTTTTATCAAGTCCAAGTTCTTTAGTAGTGGAACTACTTTTAGGTGTAAAGTGCAGCTTAAACATGTAGCCGGTAACAGACTCAAGGTACTTTAAAAAAGGTATATATTGAGCAGCATCTTCCTGGGGGCTGGCACGCAAGTCAAATCCAAAGTAAAACACATTATGTTGGTGCAATTTACCTTGTAATTGATGATTTTTATGTTTTTCTTCTTCCTGCTTTTGAATTTTTAGTAATTGGGTGTCAGTCAGTCGTTCTTTAGTATCAACTCGTTTAATTTCAGTCTCATCTGCTGAATTACAGGATAATAAAAATAAGAGGGGTACAATTGGAATTAATGGCTTGAAACCACTTTTGTTAGTTAACAATTTCTTTTTCAGAAAAAGCATCTAAATCCTTCAATTTATTTCAAATTTGTCATAGAACAGATTAAATGTAGCATTTAATAATAAAAGGTGTAAGAAAAACCATAAAAATTCCTAACTTACGATCAATATGGTATACAGAATAATATTTTACGAATTGAGATTAAAACCTGTCTGGTTTATATGCTTCGCATGGGCACATTTGTTTGGCGAAGAAAGTCATTTTAATTGCTCAATTTATTTCCACATACAAAATTTTTAGGCGATTCTGGAGTGAAAGCCATAAGTAAAACTAATATTTTAGAACTGAAATTTTTTATACCTCCCTAAAATAACGTAATGCATTGATTTTGTTAGATAATATCTCTTTTGGTATGCTTGACAGTTAACCACCGTAAGCCTAGACTGCTTTGCACTTAAAAACTAACATGTATAAGAATTTAGAGTAGCGACAAAGCTACCAACATGTTCATAAGGGGGAGCAATTCATGCTGGAAAATTATTTACCAGTGCTCATATTTATTATCGTCGGCCTGGCTGTTGGCGCGGTTATGATTGCCTTGGGTTTTGGCCTAAGTTTTTTTACGGGCAATGTAAAACCGGATTCTGAGAAAAATTCACCTTATGAATGTGGTTTCGAAGCCTTTGAAGATTCGCGCTTGAAATTCGACGTTCGTTTCTACCTGGTAGCTATTCTCTTCATTATATTCGATCTAGAGATTGCTTTTTTATTCCCTTGGGCTGTTGTGTTAGAGGAAATTGGCTTGTTCGGTTATATCGCAATGGTGATATTCCTCGGTATTCTTGTAATAGGCTTTATATATGAGTGGATGAAAGGGGCATTGGAATGGGAGTAGGTACAAATATGTCTGATTCTAATTATATAGAAGGGACTTTTACTGACCCTACGATTAAACCTCTGGATTCAAATAATCCTGAGCCGGGGCGTGTGATTGAAAAAAGTCTGGCACAGCAAGGTTTTTTTACCACCAGTGCCGACTCACTTATTAACTGGGCGCGTACAGGTTCTCTGTGGCCTATGACATTTGGTTTAGCCTGTTGCGCGGTTGAAATGATGCAAGCCGCTGCGGCGAGATATGATATGGATCGTATGGGCGTTATTTTTCGACCAAGTCCTCGTCAGTCTGATGTCATGATTGTAGCTGGCACACTGGTAAATAAAATGGCTCCCGCTTTACGTAAAGTTTATGACCAGATGGCTGAACCACGTTGGGTTATTTCGATGGGGTCATGTGCTAATGGCGGTGGTTATTACCATTACTCATACTCTGTTGTGCGTGGTTGTGATCGTATTGTACCAGTTGATATTTATGTCCCGGGTTGTCCACCAACGGCAGAAGCATTGTTGTACGGTATTTTACAGCTACAAAATAAAATTAGACGCACCAATACGATAGCCAGAACGTAAACGATAAAAACTTATGTCAGATTATTACACTAAATTAGCTGCAAGCTTACGTGAAAAATTAAACAGTAAAGTAACTGATGTTATTGTTGCTTTTAATGAAGTTACGGTTGTTGCAAATCATGATGACTTACATGAAGTATGTCAGATACTTCACGATGATCCCGCCTTTCATTGTGAGCAGGCAGTCGATATTTGTGGTGTTGATTATAGTGCTTACGATGACTCAAACTGGGAAGGCCCACGTTTTGCAGTTGCTTACCAGTTGTTGTCAGTAAAAAATAATCACCGTATTCGGGTGAAAACATTTTTAGATGGTGAACCACCTGTAGTAGCTTCTGTTATTGATATCTGGAAGGGTGCAGATTGGTTTGAACGTGAAGCGTTTGATCTGTTTGGTATTATATTTGAAGGTCATCCAGATTTACGTCGAATACTGACGGATTATGGTTTTATTGGTCATCCATTCAGAAAAGATTTTCCTTTGTCTGGCAACGTGGAAATGCGTTATGACGAAGAACAGAAACGTGTTATCTATCAGCCTGTTTCGATTGATCCACGTGTGAATCAACCACGCGTTATTCGTGACGACCATCGTTATGCTGAGCGTGAAGCAGCATTAGCGATGAATGCTATTTCAGGAGACAATAAAGATGCCTGAAATTAAAAACTATACTCTTAACTTCGGTCCACAACATCCTGCGGCGCACGGCGTACTACGTCTTGTACTGGAAATGGATGGTGAAGTGATTGAACGTGCTGATCCACATGTTGGTCTTTTACATCGTGCTACAGAAAAATTAGCTGAAAGTAAGCCTTATAACCAGACTATTCCATACATGGACCGACTCGATTATGTATCGATGATGTGTAACGAGCATGGCTATGTGCTGTCACTTGAAAAATTATTAGGTGTAGAAGCACCTGAACGTGCGCAATATATTCGTGTCATGTTTGATGAGATAACACGCATTCTTAATCACCTGATGTGGATTGGAACACACGCGCTTGATATTGGCGCGATGACTGTTTTCCTTTATGCATTCCGTGAGCGTGAAGATTTAATGGATATGTACGAAGCAGTTTCTGGTGCGCGCATGCACGCGGCTTACTATCGTCCAGGTGGTGTTTATCGTGATTTACCTGAACGTATGCCACGTTATGAAAAGAAAACAAAATATCGTAATGAAGCGCAATCTGAAAGTTTGAATAAAGCACGTGATGGCTCATTACTCGACTTTATTGAAGACTTTACCAATCGATTCCCAGGTTATGTTGATGAGTATGAAACATTACTTTCTGATAACCGTATCTGGAAACAACGTACTGTAGGTATTGCAGTTGTTTCGCCGGAGCGTGCAATGAACCTGGGTTTTACCGGGCCAATGTTACGCGGTTCAGGTATCGAGTGGGATTTACGTAAAAAACAACCTTATGAAGTTTACGATAAAGTTGATTTTGATATTCCTGTTGGTGTGGAAGGTGACTGCTACGATCGTTACCTGATTCGTGTTGAAGAAATGCGCCAGTCCAACAGAATTATCAAACAGTGTATTAACTGGTTACGACAAAATCCTGGTCCTGTGATGTTGGAAGACCACAAACTGACACCACCAAGTCGTGAACATATGAAAGGTGATATGGAATCATTAATCCATCACTTTAAACTCTTTACTGAAGGTTTTACTTTGCCAAAAGGTGAAGTGTATACAGCAGTCGAACACCCTAAAGGGGAGTTTGCAACTTACCTTGTTTCTGATGGTGCCAATAAACCTTACCGCCTAAAAATTCGTGCGCCGGGTTTTGCACATTTAGCTGCAATGGATGAAATGACTAAAGGCCATATGTTGGCGGATGTGGTTGCTGTGATAGGAACCATGGATATCGTGTTTGGAGAAATTGACCGATGATGTTACGCAAACACCAGAATAACAAAGTTGAATTACTAACTGAGGCATCAAGAAAAGAAATTGATGAATGGGTTGCTAAGTATCCTGCGGATAAAAAGCAGTCTGCGGTAATGTCGGCATTGCGTATTGCGCAAGATCAAAATGATGGCTACCTAAATGATGACTTAATTGACGCAATTGCTGAATATCTTGATATGGAATCGATTGCGGTTTATGAGGTTGCCAGTTTTTATTCGATGTATGAATTAAAGCCTGTTGGAAAACATAAGATTTGTGTTTGTACCAACATATCATGCATGTTGTGTGGTTCGGATGAAATTGTAAATCATCTTGAGAAGAAGCTGGGTATTACGTTCGGTGAAATAACGGAAGACGGTAAGTTTTCGTTAAAAGAAGTGGAGTGTCTAGGGGCCTGTGTGAATGCACCAATGTTGCAAATTGGCGAGCACTATCATGAGAAATTAACGCCGGAAAAAATAGACAAAATTTTAGATAGCCTTGATTAACGGGTTAAGTATTTAAAAAGATAAAGCCATAAAAATGCAAAGAATAGAAAAACAAAACGTAAGGGGAGGAGATCATGAGTAACGCTAATCTGGTTGGCGAAACCTGTTTTCGTACCCTGCATTTAGATGATCCGCATACTCTTGAAAATTATAAGAGTGTTGGTGGTTATTCCGTTTGGCAAAAAATTCTTAAAGAAAAAACACCACCAGAAGAAATTATTGAAGAATTAAAAACTTCAGCATTACGTGGTCGTGGTGGCGCAGGTTTCCCAACGGGTTTGAAATGGAGCTTTATGCCGCGTACAGCACCGGGGCAGAAGTATATTGTTTGTAACTCAGACGAAGGTGAGCCTGGTACCTGTAAAGATCGTGATATTTTACGTTACAACCCACACCAGTTA
>Ga0316207_10002326_pt1 | contig 19821 bp, 24 predicted proteins | sample 6weekpyrite_MG_FD_204943 | JGI IMG/M metagenome (GOLD analysis project Ga0316207, IMG submission 204943) | Microbial mat bacterial communities from mineral coupon in-situ incubated in ocean water Damariscotta River, Maine, United States -... | ecosystem: Environmental > Aquatic > Marine >...
CAATGCGTAGCAGCGACTGTTCAAACGCACAGTTGAGTATACTGAGTCGCTGCATGTTTGATGTCATCTTGACCAAACACACCATGAATCACAGCCAACATATCGGCACCGGCTTTCAATATTGTGGCTGCATTGTCAGGGGTGATGCCTCCGATCGCGCAAATCGGAATCGATAATTGTTGTTTTGCTGTGGTTAGCAAATCAATGGTAGCAGGAGAGGCATCCGGTTTGGTTTGTGAGGTAAAGAAACGACCAAAGGCAACATAGTTTGCGCTATTCTTTTCGGCCTGTTTTGCTAGCTCGAGAGAAGCGTGGCAGGTAACACCGATTATTGCCTTATCGCCAAGACGCTGGCGTGCTTCAATTAATCGCGTGTCGGTTTGTCCAAGGTGGACGCCATCGGCACCGATGCTTGCAGCGAGTTCAACATCATCATTGATAAGTAATGGCACATTATGCCCGTGACATAACTCGAGCAATGATCGAGCGGTCATTTCTTTAATAGATTTTTGGCTGGTTTTGTTTCGATATTGCACAAGGCGCGCACCACCTTTAAGAGCGAGCTGAACGTGTTCAAGTAGTGATGTGCCGCTGAGTTTGTCGTCAGTAATAACATATAGGCCAGTGAGCTTGTTATGTAGTTCAGTCATTTAGAAATTGTCGATTGGGATGTAGTTGGCCTTTGCCAATGGCGTGGCCATGTTTGAGTGACTGCCATGTGTAGTTGAGTGCCATGCTCACGGCAGTTGCGATGTCATGTCCGTTCGCAAGGTTGGCAGCAAGGCTGGCGGCCAAGGTACACCCCGAGCCATGATAGTCACCATTAAGCCGCTCAACGGCAAATTCAACGCGTGTCTCGTTACTGTAAAGCGTGTTAATAACATTATCCGTTGTCGCATGGGTTCCGGTTAGCAATACGTACTGGCAGCCGGTAGCAAGAAGATGCTCAGCGCAATCGTCTGCATGTTGTTGACCACTCAGTTGTTGTGCTTCGGGAAGATTGGGCGTTGCGATGGTGGCCAGCGGGAGGAGTTGCTCTTGTATTATTTTAATTAACTCTGCATTGGCTAATTTGTTGCCTGCGCCAGAAGCCAAAACAGGATCAACAACAAGTGGTATGTCGGGGTGTTGATTTGTTATCTCGATAATGGCTTGTGCAATCTTGGCATCGGCAAGCAGTCCGGTTTTAAAAGCACTGATCGGCATATCGTTGAGTATGGTGTTGGCAGTGTCTTGAAAAAGATCTACCTCAACGGGAACAAGCCGTTTAACACGTGCAGAATCTTGCACTGTGAGGGCGGTCGTTACCGTACAAGCATGGGCATGATTAGCTGCAATGGCTTCGATATCAGCCTGTAAACCGGCACCACCACTTGGATCATGGCCTGAAAAGCACATGATAACAGGGGGCTTGTTGTCTTGCTGTTTGGACATATTTCAGTTTCAATAGTGAACAGATTTTATAGATATGCTGTCTAGAGTAGCATGGTCATGTGTTTATATGCTGAACCATGAGTAACCTTGAAGGATGTAATTTTAAATGAAGACTTATTTGTGTGTGATTTGCGGTTATGTTTATAGCGAAGAAAAAGGTTGGCCTAAGGAAGGGATTGCCGCAGGGACAAAATGGGAAGATGTTCCACCAAACTGGAAATGTCCTGACTGCGGTGCAGGTAAAGACGATTTCGAAATGATTGAAATATAAGAAGAATATGGGATTGAATTGTAGCTACAGGATATAGCGAAATGAGTTTATCTTCTTCAAGTGTCGCAGCGATTGGTGTATTGCTGCTGCTGCTGACATTTTTTGTAGTGCGCCCTCTGTATGCAGCGGAAACACCGAAAGTAGGCAGTACTGCTCCCGATTTTGATTTGCTTGATCAAAATAATAAGCGCCAACGTTTAGCCGATTATCGTGGCAAGTGGCTAGTTCTGTATTTTTACCCTAAAGACGATACCCCCGGCTGTACTAAAGAGGCTTGTAATTTCCGAGATGATTATTTCCGCATCCGCGGGCTTGGCGCGGTCGTAATGGGCGTGAGTTTGGATGATGTGGCCTCGCATCAAGAATTTGCCAAGAAATACCATCTGCCTTTTTCACTTTTATCAGACAGTAAAAAGGTGGTTGCCAAGGCTTACAATGTGTTACGTGGTTTTGGGCCAGTCAGTTTTACTAGTCGCCAGACTTTTATTATCGATCCTGAAGGGAAAATAGCTAAACACTATGCAACCGTGAACCCACGCCAGCATGCCACTGAAATCATTAATGATCTGAAAGATTTAATCGCTGAGAAGTAAAGAAAACCACCATTTAAATTCATTTTATCGGCTCATTTCGTGACCGATGTCGTAGGAAAATCTGAATTATTGACTACACTTACCCTAAAGAGCCCGTTGAGCAAGATATGGAGAAATAGCAAATGAATGCAGAAACGACACAACAAATGGCGCAATTAGCCAGTAGTTTTTGCGCATTAGTTGAACGCTTTGAAGATTGCCAGTTAGAGGCATGGTTGGAAGAAATGGCAGATTTATTGCCACGATTACACACAGCGGTCAGTGGTTTAGGGCAAGCCGATGGGATGAGTGTCTACGAACAAAGCACCGATTATGATGCTCGTTTTGATTTGTTTACTCAGCTATATAGCGTGCTTGGCGAACGTAATGGCTACAATTACGACTACGATGGTGCCGATGGGCATCGTTTATCAGGCACCTTAGCCGATGATATTACGGATATTTATTTTGATTTAAAACACGGCCTGCATTTACTCGACGAAAACCCAAGCCAAGCCGCACGTGATTGGCAACACAGCTATGAGTTCCACTGGCGACACCATCTGATTGATGCTGAACGACAATTAGAGCAGATCGAAACCCAAGTAAGCCACTAGCAGTACCCACCTCAAGATATTTAAACAAGCGGCGATATACTCGCCGTTTTTTATGTGGTCGTCTTTTTATGGCGTCGCTTGCGCAATTGTTGTAACCAGATAAAACAACCAGATAAGGCGAGCAATATCAGTATGACAGCTGCGGCATCCATTAAGTAAACGCCAATGTTCCCCATAATACGCCCACTATGAAGGTCAAGCATGACTCGCTCTAGCGTCAGAATATTTGAACGGTAATCATGTTTAAGCTGCTGTCGAAGTTTGCGGGACAATCTTGTTGGGTAAGACCACTCAATATTTAAAATCTCTTGTTTCGAGGCTTTTTTCCAGACAGAAAAATCAAGATCGGTAATAAAAAAATCATCAGTTTGTATGACGATATTGTTTGATATTTTGCCAATGGCACCGAGTAAAGCACGTTGCCCGTTAACATTGTTTATTCGCTCAATGACTTCGCCGTTCGGTGTTAATAGTAATAACTGTTTATCAACGGCGATAATAATAATGTCTTCTAGCTCGATTACCCCTGCTAGTGATTCAAAATGTCCAGGGATTGATTGTTCATTCAAATACAGTTTGTCTTCAACCAGTGTGGCATGGTGTTGGGGCGTTGCATAACTAAGCGTTCTTTGTGGTGGCTCGATATCGTACCAATTGAGCAATTGCTCATTGCTAATGAAGTTTCTATCCATTCTCAGGTCGGTCGTGTGATTAAGAAATAGACCCGTCACAGCAAGTACTAATAGAAATAAAGCCGCAGAAATACCTATGTAACGATGCCACAGATAAAGTGAACGGAGTTTAATAATCGGTTTTGAGTTTTTTTTATGACGCGTCATGAGCAAAATCTGTTTGACTATGGAGATAAAGCGCTAAACGGCTTAGCTTCTTGAGCGCGCGAACCGATAGTGTTGCTCCGCTTATTCCGTCAATTGATTTATCCAGTTCTTTATTGGACTGTAAACCAATATTTTTGAATTGCTCAGTAAAAAAATCATGACGAACTTCCCAGCCACGACTTTCAAGGAAGATTAATACTTTAACGCGTTCGACACGGTTTTTATTAATAACAATACCGACAGTAATCGGTTTTTCTTTACCGATTTCTTCGAGTATCCAAGCGGTTCGAGAATCTTGTCCCCAATAACGCACCCGTAATGAACGTGGCGGATGTCCAAGGATGTCATTGCTGATTTTCTTGCGTTCGCCGGTAATCCACAGGCGTTTGGCGGCAGGGGGATTGTTCTGAAATACGTCGTTAATAAAATCGGTTGGTTGTTGATAAACCCCTCGCGATAGTGCTTCTATCGGTAATAGGCAAATTAACAAAAGCGTGAATAAACGCATTATTTTTCTCAATTATTAAAAGAACCTGAAGGGTGAAAATACACCCTTCAGGTCATAGCCTACAACAAATTTAGAATTGGTAGCCAATACCAACATTAAATCCATCGAGATCACGATCACCGTCGTTATTGTTTTCACGGTCAACATAATCGACTTTTACAACAACGTCTTCATGCGGCCACCAGTTAAAGCCAACATCGATTTGTTCAAATTCATCTTGAACACGTATGCCATCAACATCGTTATAGCGGGCAAAGATACCGAAGTCCTTGGTTAGCTTGTAACTACCTTCTACGTAGTAACCATCCTGTTTATCGCCATCTGCGGCTTTAACGGCATCGCCATCGATATTCCAGCTGGCGTATAATGCCTTGGCAGTAAATGGACCACGATTCCATATTGCATGCGCTTGGAGCAGGGTCGCATCATCCGCGCCATCCCCACTGGCTTGAGTGATGTCACTTTGATAATTAAGGCTGGCTGATAGCTCGAGTCCTGGAACACCGGTATATTTCACTCGGCCAGTCATTGCCAAATCATTAGCGTCGGCGTTAGATATTTTTTGTCGACCGCTACGAATACGGAACGCACTGCTTCCCGTGGTTGGTACTTTAAGCCCAGAATGTACGGCGAAATCGGCACTAATGCCATTGGCGAAGTTTCCACTGACACTGGCACCACCTGCCCACCAAGTGGCTGGGATAATGACATTTTCAACTGGGTTACGTTCTACGCCATAGAAAGTCGGTGGCTCATGGGTCTCATTTATGATCCCTACGGGTAACAGGAATACACCGCCTTTGGCGCTGAATTCATCATTAATATCAAATTCTACATAGGCCTGTTCTACTTCAACCTCGCCACCAAGCGGACTGCCGTCGGCCTCGACGCCGCCATGTTCAACTTCAAGCTCACCAACGAAGCGGGTGCGTTCATTAAATTCATGACCAAAGAATAGAACGAAGCGGTGCAGATCAATTTCCTTGTCTTTACTGCCATCACCGTTTTCTAGATTGTTGTAATGTAGTTCGCCATAGCCACCGATTGATGTTTTACCTTTACCACCATGGCCTGATTGGTTGTTCGCAACTTGTTGTTCAAGCATTTCACCTGTCGCTTCAACTTTTTCGTCAGTACGTACGGCTTTTTTCTTTAACTGTTCAATTTGTTTTTGTTGCGCCTGAATCACCGACCATAACTCTTCAAGTGTTGGTGTCGGCGCGGCTGCTTGCGCGAGACCTGTTGCAGTAAGCGCGGTAAGTAAAACGCTTTTTTTCAATAAATTCGGGTATTTCATACTAGTTCTCCACAAAAATAAACAAATTGACTGTCTCAATAGGGAGGACATTGTACATAAGCTAAAACTAAATGCAAATCATTATCATTTGCATTAATATTAAAGTTATTATGGAATTACCCTTAACCTTTTAATCTATAAGGATAAAGTCAATTATGGCTTTGATAATAAGGCAGACAAGGTACAATAGAGCCCAAGATTAAGATCAGGAGTCGATAATGGAATTTACTAGTTCAATGGTAGACAAAGACGTTACCTTAACGCCAGCGGCACAAGAGGTTATGCGTAAATTATTTGATGATGTCGAAGACGACGATATCACCGCGATTCGTTTATTCGTATCGGGTGGTGGTTGTAGTGGCATGACTTACGGCATGACATTTACCGGTGACCAGTTTGATAACGATAAGATTTATGAAGCCGATGGCTTTAAGGTGTTTGTCGATTCGGTCGCGTTTAATTACTTGCAAGGTGTTGAGATTGATTATGCCGAGAACGGTATGAACGGTGCGAGCTTTGTCTTTAATAACGTCTTTGCCGCAACAGGTGGTTCAGGTGCTTGTGGTGGTTGTGGCAGTGGCGGCGGTGGTTGCGCTTAAGTAGCCTTATTGTTGCTTCGCTTGTTTATTATCCGCACCCTTTATGGGTGCGGTGTTGTTTCTACCTATGAAAACATCTCATCGCTTACTTATTATCGCCCCGCATAGTAGTTACCGTATTGCGCCTTATTTGCAGGCAGCAGAGGCTCTGGGTGTAGATGTGACCATTGCTTCAGCAGGTGAACACTCACTTATCTCTGTTATTAACAAAGGCCTGCATATTAACTTTGCCGATAAAGAGCAGGCACTTGCTGAAATAGTTGCGGCAGCTGAGCAAACACCGTTTGCTGGCATATTGGGCACAGATGATATGAGTGTTGCTCTAGCTGCCAATGTCGCTAAGGCATTAGGACTTCCGCATAACCCACCAGAAGCCGCTTTGTTAGCAAGGCGAAAAGATAAGGCACGTGCTTGTCTACAAGAAAATAATGTCGGTGTACCTGTGCATCATCGCATTGAATTAAAAAAACCGATCATCGCACAACTTGAAACACTGGATTATCCCTGTGTATTAAAACCACTCGCGATGTCAGGCAGTCGTGGAGTGATCCGAGTTGATGATGTCGCGGCAGCGCAAGCGGCGGTGACTCGTATCATTGCGATATTACGTGATGTTGAAGAAGCAGAAGAATCCGCAGCTATTCTCGCGGAGAAATATATCGCGGGACGTGAAGTCGCCTATGAAGGCTTATTATCGGATGGCACGTTAAAGACACTAGCTCTATTTGATAAGCCTGAGCCACTTGAAGGGCCGTATTTTGAAGAAAGTTATTATGTTTCCCCTTCACGCTTATCGACTAAAATACAAAATAAAATAACCACAACGGTTGCCGCTGCCTGTAGTGCCTATGGTTTAGTACAGGGTCCTGTGCATGCGGAATTGCGTATAGATGAACAAGGTGACGTGTGGGTAATGGAAATCGCTGCACGGACTATCGGTGGTGAATGCGCGCGCCTGGTTGAATTGGCGACAGGGCAAAAACTTGAAAAGTTGGTGCTCGCACAATTATTAAATTTGCCTTTACCCAGCATTGATTTTGAAGGTGGTGCCGGGGTGTTGATGATCCCAATACCCAAGGCGGGTATTTTACGCCGCGTTGAGGGTGTTGCCGCCGCACGCGCCGTTGAGGGAATAGAAGAACTCGTGATCAGCGTCCGAGACGGACATGAGTTAGTGCCACTACCAGAAGGTTCGAGTTACTTAGGATTTATTTATGCCGTGACCAACTCAGCAGCAGAGGCTGAGTTGGCATTACGGCAAGCACATAGTCAGTTGAAGATTGTGACAGCGCCGCTATTTAAGTTACAGAGTCTTTAAAATAAAGAGGCGTTTATTTCTTACCGCCACCGCCGCCGGCATTAAAACCCGGAGGTAAGTTACCGGCATCACCTTCGTCAAAAAAGAAGCCCAGCATGCCTTTTTCAATAACCTCGAAACTACGTGGATCAGCGGTACTCAAACCATTTTCATTCATGATGGTAGTGAGTCGTTCTAGCCATTGCTTCCAACCTTCGGCAGAGACATTTTCATAAATACGTACGCCCAGATCGCCGGGGTAAGGGTTGCTCTCAAGTCCTTCAGCTTCGCGCTTGAGGACAACACATTGCACCATTCTTGCCATGTTACTACTTCCTATTCAGAGTTCTGTTACCAATTATGGGCGAGATTATAGCGAAAAAAGCAGCCGAAGGGGGCTATTTTAGAACGGTTTTACTGAGGCCAAAATAATAATGGCAACCAGAATGAGCACCGGCGCCTCGTTGAACCAGCGATAATAGACATGCCCATGACGATTATTATCATGTTTGAAGTCGCGCACTAATTTTCCACAGTAAAGGTGATAAACCACAAGCACGGCAATGAGCGCCAGCTTGGCATGCAGCCAACCACTGCTCGCATATGCAGCCCAAGCGTAATCAAATAGCATCCAGATGCCGAATATAAGCGTGAGAATGGCACCTGGCGTCATGATGCCATAGAACAATTTGCGTTCCATTACTTTAAAGCGTTCATTACTGATTTCATCATCACTCATGGCGTGATAAACAAATAAGCGTGGCAAATAGAAAAGGCCAGCGAACCACGTCACCATAAAAATCAAATGTAATGCCTTAAGCCACATTAGAGTGCTGCTTGTTGTGGTTTTAGCATGGCTTCAATGCGAGCTGCGACGGATGCTGTATCGAATTCACCGATCTTTTTCATCACAATACGTCCATCAGGCGAGATTAAAAAAGTAGTCGGAGTGAGTTTAATATCTCCAAAGGCACGGGCGACACTGCCGTCGATGTCCATGGCGATTACATAGGGTAACTGCCGTTGTTTCACCAGTTCAGTAACATGGTTAGGAGGATCATAGGCCATTGTAACGCCAATAATCGTTAGGCCTTTTGCTGCCAGTTTGTTGTGGAGCTCAACAAGGTGTGGAATTTCTTTTATGCAGCCGGTACAGGAGGTTGCCCAAAAGGTGAGTAGCACCGGCTTGCCTTGTAATGACTTCAAAGTGAGCGGTTGGTTATCCAGAGTTGTGAATTTAACATCCGGAGCAGTGCCAATACCCGCAGGTGAAAACCAAACATAGCCGAGTAGGGCAAGGATGGCGACGGCAACAACAGTAATTAAGGTATCTTTGGTTTTCATAAAAGTAATATAGCTTAGTGTGGGTTTTATTTAGGATGAAGGTGGCGAGATTTTTTCTGCCGAGTTCTTTTCATCGGGTATCGTGGTGTTTATTGGTGCCGGTGGCTCATCAATCATGCCGAGTTTACGGCCTAGCCAATTAAACAAGCGTTTCAGACCACGCCATAATTTAGGCAATAACCAGATAACCAATAAAATGAAAATGATTAATGCAGCAACGAATAACCAAGGGTGATTCAGGGCTGCCCAGAGACCACCAATAACAGCGACATCCTCAGTAATAGAGGCTGTCCAGTTGGTCACCGGTTCTGGTGAGGTATTGATCATGAGGCGTGAACCGGCTTTTGCCATGTGTGAACCGGTGGCGAGTGTGCCGCCGAGAATCAATGCGCTCAGTTCAATAGCTGGGCTCACATCACCGACAGCAGCGGAAGCCAACATGGCGCCAGCGGGAATACGGATAAAGGTATGAATCGCGTCCCAGCCTGTATCGACACCGGGGATCTTGTCGGCGAAGAATTCGACACAGTACATAAAACCAGCGGCGGTCATGACGAGTGGATTGCTAAGGATTTCCATATCAGCAGGTAGGTTCATATCACCCGTCGAGCCCATCCAGCCAAGCATAAACATGGCGGCATATAAATTGATGCCACTCGCCCAAGCGACGCCCATTGTTAGTGCAATAATTTCAACCGTATCCATGTGATGTCCTTAAAATCTCATGTGATGATTGGACAAGTCTAGCGTGTTTGGTTGCATTAGAAAATGACATCTACTTACTAGTGGGTGTGTCTGCGGGCTCGTTTGGTGCATCAGGGGTATCTTGCTTGGCTAAAAAAGGTGTGGCCATCGCAACATAAATAGCCTCAGGACACACCCATTTCGATGTGCCTTGTGCAATTAAGGCAGTTAACATCAGTGGCAAGAGCATGCCGTTATTGCCGGTCATTTCCATCACAATCACAAACGCAGTAATCGGTGTTTGCACTACGCCAGTGAAATAACCCACCATGCCAAGCAAAACAATCGTTTCGAAGGGCACTGCGCTAAACCATTGTGCAAAGAATGCCCCCATGCCCGCGCCCGTTGCCAGTGAAGGGGCAAAAATGCCACCAGGGATGCCACTTAAATAAGAAACCAATGTTGCTAGCAGTTTCATTAAGGGATAGCTGGCATCCAGTTCGCCTTCGCCAGTGACGAGCAGGCGTGCCTCGTCGTAGCCGGTGCCATAGGTTGTACCGCCCGAGAATAGGCCAATAATAGCGATACCAAGGCCACAGATGAGGGCAATACGCAGAGGGTACTTAAGATTCCAGGGGGCGAGTTTTCGGCTGCTACCGACAAGCACACGGCTAAAGAGGCCACCAAGAGCACCGCCCAAGACACCGCACACCAGCACGGCCAGCCAACTCGAACTCAATGGCAAGGTCGCATCACTCACACCAAAGTAAGTATAAGGGCCTTGTATGGCGATAGCGGTAATACCCGCAATGACCACGGCAGTCAGGATCGTGCCACTGGTGCGTTGCTCAAAGGAACGGCTCATCTCTTCAATCGCAAACACAATACCCGCGAGCGGGGTGTTAAATGCGGCGGCAATGCCTGCAGCCCCCCCGGCAAGGATAAGGCCGCGATCCATAAAATGCTGAGGGAAGCGTGCCAAATTGCCAAAGGAAAACATAATAGCTGCGCCGACATGTACGGTAGGGCCTTCACGGCCTATGGATGCTCCGCCCAACAACCCTAATAAGGTAAGTAGGATTTTGCCAACGGCAATGCGTAGGGAGAGTAAGGCAGCGCGTGCGCCATGATCGCTCATATTTAAAGCCGCGATGGATTGAGGGATACCACTGCCTTGTGCACCGGGGAAAAAGCGGCGAGTTAGCCATGCGACTAAGACCAATAACAGCGGTGTGACGACCAATGGTAAGTAAGGCGATATGGCTAGGATTTGTTTAAATAGCCCGTGGGAGTGTTCGCTTGCGATCGCAAATAGGGTGGCGGCAATACCAACCAAAATCGCACTAAACCAGAATACCAGCTGGATTTTCCATGTCGTGGTGCAAAGAATCTTATTGCGTAATGTTTGTAGGCTTGAGCGCACCAGACGTTCCATTATTTGTGAAATAAAGATTTTAACATTATGTGTGATTTAGCTCGAGGTGGCAGAACTAGGCCATGGATTTCAGGTTTCGCGTTAAAAGACAGACTAAAATAGTATGGCTATTTAAGGATATGCTTATAAAGTAATATAAAATCAATAACTTGACGATGGTTAATTGATTCGATAGATTACACGCAGTCGAAAAAACTGGTTTCGCCCACACCGGAAAGTGAGCAAGCAGTACAATAATAATAAGACGATCAATAATAATAAAAATATAAAAATGCAGACTCTGCGGCTTCGGCCGCTTTTTTTTGCCTGTAATATGTCGGTTAATTAGCCATGATAGGTAAGCGAGGCTTCACTCTCAGCCAAGACATGCCTATGATGCATTTCTTGAATAATAAATTAGATGCAGAAATCACATGAAAACAATTAAGGCAGGCATTGTTGGTGGTACAGGCTATACAGGCGTTGAGTTACTCCGCTTATTGGCACTACACCCTAATATTGAATTACAGGCTATTACCTCACGGGGCGAAGCAGGAACGGCCGTTGCCGACATTTTCCCGAGCTTGCGTGGTCATGTTGATCTTGTTTTCACCTCACCAGATGACGCGAATTTAGAAGCATGCGACGTAGTGTTTTTTGCAACACCCAATGGCGTGGCAATGCAACATACGCCTAGTTTGTTGAAGGCGGGGGTGCGGGTTATTGACCTTGCTGCTGACTACAGAATAAAAGATGTCGCAGTATGGGAAAAATGGTATGGCATGACACATGCGAGCCCTGAACTGATCGCGGATGCGGTATACGGTTTGCCTGAGGTAAATCGTGAAGCCATAAAATCGGCACAATTGTTGGCAAACCCCGGTTGTTATCCAACTGCGAGTCAGTTGGGATATTTGCCGCTGATCGAAAATAACTTAATCGAAACCGATGGTCTGATCGCAGATTGTAAATCAGGTGTGAGTGGTGCGGGGCGGACAGCCAGTGTGGGTATCTTGATGAGCGAAGTAAATGAAAGCGTCAAGGCTTATGCCGTGCCGGGCCACAGACACTTGCCTGAAATTCAGCAGGGTTTGGAAAGTGCTGCAGGCAAAAACGTGGGTCTTACCTTTGTTCCTCACCTGATGCCAATGACAAGAGGGATTCACTCCACCTTGTATGCAAAGTTATTTAAAACCGATGTTGATTTACAGGCGATGTTTGAACAACGTTACGCTGATGAACCTTTTGTTGATGTATTACCTGCGGGCAGTCATCCAGAAACAAGAACGGTGCGGGGGGTGAATACTTGTCGGATTGCCGTGCATCGGCCACAAGATGGAAACACGGTTGTTGTTTTGTCAGTGATTGATAATTTGGTGAAAGGTGCCGCAGGCCAAGCAGTACAAAACCTGAATATTATGTTTGGCTTAGATGAAACAACCGGTTTACAGGGAGTTGGTTTGCTGCCGTAAACCTGAATGAATTAAAACGATGAAAATCTCTCCACAATTAGTAGTGCATGAACGTGATCCATTGAAGCAAGGCCTTTTAATTGCTTTGCTCGTTTTTGTTTTGGTTGGCGCCGGTTTTTTGATTTATGACTATGGTCATTCCCGTGCTGATTATGATTACGACTCATTGCAAAATCAGAATGCAGCGCTACAAGATCAAATTATTGGGCTTATTTCTGATGTTGAAAAAGTTCGCGATGATCTTGTTAGTAGTCAAAGTAGTAGAAAAACAGACAAAGTAGCTTACGGTGAAGTCGAAGTTTCATTACGCAACTTACAAGCTGAAATATTAGAACTAAAAGAAGAAGTTGCTTTTTATCGCAGTATTGTTGCACCACGTGAATCTTCACGCGGTTTGCGGATTCAACGTTTTAATGTGACATCATCAGGGAAAAAAGGTTTTCGTTATAAGTTGGTGTTAACACAAGTAATAAAAAACAGTCGAATTACGCGTGGCAATATAACCATGCAGGTAGAAGGTGTTAGGAAGGGAAAGTCGGTAAAAATAAATTTAACGTCCCTGTCTGCCAAGGGACAGAAGAAATTAGATTTTCGTTTTAAATATTTCCAAAGTTTTGAGGATGACTTGATTTTACCTGTCGACTTTCTTCCAAGTCGTGTGCATGTGAAAGTGGTGTCTAACCGAGTTACACTAGAAAAAACATTTGCCTGGCCAGACAGTAAAAACAGCGGTTCACTTAAAACCTCAGCACTATGAAGCAGACGAAACGAAACGGCTTTTGTTTTTTAGTTTTTATTAGCTTGGTATTTCCAGCGGCATTAGCGGCAGATATGTCGGTTGATGATGTTTGTAAAAAAATATCAAAGAAATTAGCCAGTGTGAGCTTCAAAGAATGTGATATCGGTTTGAATTTGACGGGCGCAGAGTCGGTCAATGGTATTCCAATATTAATAAAAGAATATCCACCACTGCCTCCTCGTAAAGCACAATCACGGGTTTTGCTGGTTGGGGGTATTCATGGTGATGAATATTCATCCGTGAGTGTTGTTTATAAATGGCTGAGTAAATTAGAGCGTTATCATTCAGGCTTGTTTCATTGGAAAGTTGTTCCTTTATTAAATCCAGATGGACTATTGCGCAGAAAATCACAACGCATGAATGCGAACGGTGTTGATCTTAATAGAAACTTTCCAACCCATGATTGGCATAAATTAAGCAAACACTATTGGGAAAAACGCACCTATAAAAATCCTCGTCGTTATCCCGGTAAAGATCCACTTAGTGAGCCTGAGTCGCAGTGGTTATATAAAATTATCGAAGAATTTAAACCGGATGTTATTGTTGCCGTGCATGCACCTTATGGTGTGCTTGATTTTGATGGCCCGCCAAGACCACCTAAACGTCTTGGGCAACTGTATTTAAATCTATTGGGTGCATACCCCGGTTCGCTGGGTAATTACGCCGGTATTGAACGTGAGATACCGGTTATAACAATTGAGTTAAAGCACGCGGGAATTATGCCATCACGTAGGGAAATATCGAATATTTGGGTAGATATGATCCGTTGGTTACGAAAAAATACGCCGCGTAAACAACCAGAGCCGACCCAACAATTGGTTACACCAGCAAAGATTCAGGCTGGCCCTTCATAAACAATACGCCACTGCTGCTTATCATCTTGCTGCCAGTAAAGACGTTTATTTCCAACCTTACTGTAGTTACTACTGCGATAATCTTGTTGGAAAGAAAATTCCAGCATGTCACTTTCACCAGGGTAGCGGAAAACATTCATGTTACTGAGTTGAATTTCAATAAATGACTTGCGTGCATTTACTTTTTTCTTGTGCTCTGCCCAGTATTTATAATTTTTTCGACCGCTACGAAATTCAGACTGTGAGTAGTGTGATAAATAACGTGTTGTATTTAAACTTTGCCAATCATCTTGCCAATTTTGGGTAAGGTTTGTTAATTGGCTTTGTTGGCTTGACCATTGTTCATGGCTTAGCCAATTAATTTTTCGTGTGATCACAACCGGACTTGTGCCGGCAGAAACAAATGAACGCAGCAAAGTAAAATCTTCATTACTGAGTGCAACACAGCCATCGCTAGCAAGTGGCGGACGACTGTAGGTATCAGTTGGTGTGCCATGCAACCAAATGCCGTAACCTGTTTTTCCTAAGCGACGATCCCATGGGTTAGGGTAATTGATAGGAAATGCCCCCGTGCCATAAAAGTCAGGCAGTTTTTCATCGGCAATAAATTTAGTGACTTTATAGACGCCAAGTGGTGTTTTTTTATCGCCTTCAATATATTTATCAGCACCTTTCTTACCAATTGAAACATAAAAATCTTTGACGAGTTTCGGTGTGCCTTGTTGATTCTTAAATACATATAAGCGTGAACGATCTAACTCAACAAGAATAACGTGCTCAGTGCTGTCTGCTAGCTTAACGATGCTTGCCGGGATCAAGCCTTTATTCGGCGGCTTCGAAAAATGTGACAGGCGTTGTTTAGCTTCATCACGAAAACCATCCAGCAGCTTCCCTCTGGCCTTGGGGTGCGAACCGAATTCATTAAGCGGTTGAGCTTTTGCTAAAAGCAAATCTGCATAAATAAGTTGTGCGAGTTTAAATTTTGGATTATCGCTAACAAGTTTTTCTATTCGCTCTAAAGCAGGGTCGAGTCCTTGTTGCGACAATTCATCAATAGTTTTAATTAGATTTTCTTCATAGCGATCTTGCGTGTGTGTGTCCGTGGCAAAAGAGTATGTAGGGAGTAAGGCGATAAATAGGCTAACGAAGCCAGACCCAACAGATGTCGCGAGTGTTTTCATGAGGGTGTGTATTCCTCAACAATCTGCCAGCTGCCGCTTATTTTTTTCAACAACAAGGTTTTAATAACAGCATCACGAAAACGGTTCGATTGATAGTTTTGTTTAAACGTTAAGCGTGCGCTGTTCTCTGAAAGCAACACTACTTTGGGCGATTGGATAGACACACGAATGAAACTTGGTTTACGTAAGCGTATACGGCGGTCATTTTCCCAACGTAGTCGTGTGAAGCCATTTGGTGGGTTAAAACTAGCGGCATAATAAGCGAGGTAAGCATCACTGTTTTGAGCTGCCCATGCATTCGACCAACCCATAATGGTGTCGATGATAAGTTCTTTTTCGGCGCTGTCTTGTGCAGCAGCAGTTGGAACTTTAATGGCGGTTGAAACTTGAGCTGTTACAGGGTTTTTAGCTAACGGTAATTTATTATCTGTATTTTCTGCGGCGGGTACTTCAATTTTATTAATAAGAGCAAGCTTAATCTGCTTAGCCCCTTTCTTATTATTAAGCGCAAGTGCTTTGCTGTAGGCATTGCTTGCCATGCGAGAATAAATATCATTTAAATTTTTATAAGCGGTGGCGTAACTTGGGTGAGCGTTAAGGGCACGGAGTAATGTGTCACGAGCTTGTTTATGCTTGCCTTGCTGCGCATATAACACAGCAAGATTATTATAAGGTTCAGGCGACTGGGGATATTCGCGATTGAGTACCTGATAAGCGGCAATAGCATCGTCAATACGACCAATACGTTGTAGCGTCATGGCCTTCAAGAAAAGGGCTTGTTGGTGCTTTGCTTGAGTCGCTAATATTGCATCGATACTTTCCAATGTATCGCCAAAGCGTTGCTCATTAAATTGCCGTTGCGCTTTATTTATATCGGCAAAAATGGTGAAAGGCAGACATAGCAAAGTGAGTGTTAGTGCAAATTTCTTCATTCTATTGACGTCTTTCCGTTAAACGTTTTGTTAGATAGGCAGCATTCTTGCACAAGATTTGGCTTGGACGCTAGTTTCTCTGCTATGACGATGAGACATTGTTGGCAAACCAGATGAACGGGACTTGCGGGCACAGCCAAAAGCGAATACTGTCATACCTATAAATATAGTGTGGTTGGTAGTCCGTCGCAGGAAGAGAGAAAGATTATGATCGGTAGCAGTAAAAAACGTAAGTCTATGAATGTAGAGACTTTAATTGGTCAGAACACTGAAATAAAGGGTGATATTCATTTTTCAGGTGGCCTGCATATTGATGGCGTGATCACCGGTAATGTAGTTGCCGAAGAGGGTTCTTCATCTGTATTAAGGGTCAGTGAGCATGGCAGAATCGAGGGAGAGGTTCGCGTCCCTACAATTAACCTAAATGGCTGTGTCAATGGCGATGTGCATGCCAGTCAGGGCGTTGAGCTAGCCAGTAATGCACGTGTGAATGGCAATGTTTACTATGAATCAATTGAAATGGCGATGGGCGCTGAAGTAAATGGTAATTTACTTCACGAATCGGAAGCACGTCAGCCAGTCAGTAAGATAAAGGTTAAAAAACCATTAACCCTTAATAGTAATAAGCTCGCGGAAGAATCTTGAGTAAATAACTCGGGAATATTGCCCTCATAATTAAGAATCTGCTAATATATACCTCAATGTAAGCTAATAATGCCTTTCATAAGGCGGGGTTCCACATGACAACAGATACCTCAGAATTGAGTTTTAGTAGCAATGCGGCCAATAAGGTGAAGGCATTGATGAAAGAAGAAGGCCGTGATGACCTGAAACTGCGTGTATTTATTACCGGTGGTGGTTGTTCTGGTTTTCAATACGGCTTTGACTTTGCCGAGCAAGTGAACGAAGGCGACATCACTGTGGAAACGGATGGCGTAAGTCTGGTTGTTGATCCGATGAGTATTCAGTATTTAGAAGGCGCAACAGTCGACTATATTGAGAACTTAGAAGGCGCACGTTTTGTCATTAATAATCCAAATGCGACGACGACCTGTGGCTGTGGCTCATCGTTCTCGATGTAACCATCTGTAATATATAGAATAAAACAATATCTCGTTAGGCTTTTGGCTAATTGTTTAGCGAGAATGTTTTACCATCTCATAACACCCCGTAACACGTTATTTTTGTTATCCTATCTCGCTTACTAGAAAGGATCTGGGAATCTCTGCATGAACGAATATTTACCAGGGCTTGAAGGCGTTCCAGCCACTAAGTCCAACATTTCTGATATTGATGGTGAGCGCGGCATATTATCGTACCGTGGCTATTCTATTGAACAGCTGGCTGAGCACAGCACCTTTGAAGAAACCACCTTATTGCTCCTCGATGGCATGTTGCCAACTGCCAGCGAGTTAGCGGAATTTGATGGCGAACTGCGCCGAAATCGTGGAGTGCAATACCACGTCCGTGAGCTTATGAAGACACTTCCGTCTACTGGGCACCCAATGGAAATGCTGCAAACCGCTGTAGCGAGTTTGGGTATGTTCTATCCGGGTAATGAATGCCTAACAGGAAGCGATGTTTGTGACGATCTAGGTTATGTACATCGTATGACGGTTAAAATTATTGCACGTATGGGCACGATTGTGGCGATGTGGGAACATATCCGTAAAGGCTATGATCCTATTCCACCACGTGATGATCTTACGTATGCAGAAAACTTTCTTTACATGCTTAATGGTAAAGAACCATCACCTGAAATGGCGCGTATCCTAGATGTGTGTTTGATCTTGCATGCAGAGCATACGATTAATGCATCTACTTTCTCGATGTTAGTGAGTGGCTCAACACTCGCAACACCGAACAGTGTCATGGCATCAGCAATTGCAACATTGTCCGGTCCCTTGCACGGTGGCGCGAATGAGCGTGTTCTCGAAATGTTGGCTGAAATTGGTTCGCCAGATAAAGCCGAAGCCTATGTTGATGAGAAGTTAAAGAACAAAGAAGTCATTTGGGGCATGGGGCATCGCGAATACAAAACAAAAGATCCGCGTGCAACTATTTTGCAAAAATTGGTTAAAGACTTACTTGAATCACAAGCAGGTGAAGTTAGCGAAACATTTAAAACAGCCATGGCAGTTGAAAAAGCCGCAGAAGCAAGACTTGCGAGCAAAGGCGTTTACGCTAATGTCGATTTCTACTCGGGTATTCTTTATGAAGCGATGGGTATACCGGCAGATCAGTTTACAGCGATTTTCGCCATCTCACGTTCAGCCGGTTGGTTAGCGCACTGGCGTGAACAATTACGTGGTAACCGTATATTCCGACCCACACAGGTTTACTCCGGTGAACCACCGCGGGATTATGTGCCGTTAGATAAGAGATAAAAAAAGCCCCGCAATGCGGGGCTTTTTGTTTTTGATTTCTATTATTTTTTTTGTTTGCAGTACTCGCACTGCGGGCGAGGTACCTGCCGCGGCTCACTAGCCGCATAAAAAATTAGTGTGAAAGCCCGAGAGAAACCTATTTAAGTATTCCACCGGGGTAGATACCACCCAACACAACAGGATGCTGTGCACCGGTGACTGAAGGCAGGTTACCCGGTTGAATGGCCAGGGTTTGTTTAGCAAGCCAGGCAAAACCAATTGCCTCCATGGCGTCCGGATCAATTCCATAATCTTCGCTAGAACGAATTTGTTGGTGTTCAAGCAAGCATTGCAGCCGGAACATAAGTGCGGTGTTATGCACGCCACCACCACAGACGATAATGCTCTTCGCATCGGGCGCGTATTTTTGAATGGCTTCACTAATCGAGATAGCAGTTAGCTCACATAAAGTCGCTTGCACATGTTTTCTGATGATGCGTTTTTTAGATCGTTTCAGATGCCGTTCTAACCAGCGTGCATTAAATAATTCTCGGCCGGTTGATTTCGGTGGTGGCAGTTTAAAAAACTTGTCACGTAAGAAACGGGCGAGTAAATCCGGATTCACTGTTCCACTGGCCGCCCACTTCCCACCTTCGTCATAATCTTTACGCAGGCAAGTTTTAATGTAGGTATCCATTAAGACATTGCCAGGGCCGGTATCAAAACCAATCACGGTCTCATTGGGATCGGCTGGTAATACAGTGATGTTGGCCATGCCACCAATATTAACGACGACACGCGTTTCATCGTTAACGCGTAACATCGCATTATGAAAGCTCGGCATCAGTGGTGCGCCTTGTCCGCCTGCGGCAAGATCGCGACGACGAAAATCAGCAACGGTGGTGATGCCAGTTAACTCGGCGATGGTATTCGCGTCACCAATTTGTAATGTGTATGGCGTTTCTTCATTAGGCGCATGACGAATAGTTTGCCCATGACTACCAATGGCAGAAACGTCGCTGGCATTGAGGTTGGCTTCTGAAAGCAGAGCATTAACCGCATTGGCTGCATGCTGTGCCCACTGTACGTCAGCAATCGCCATGCGCTTAATTTCACCGGCACGACTACGATTTAGCGACAGCAGGGTTTCACGTAGCTTACTGGGCAGGCTTTGCGTGTGACTGGCAAGGAGTTTGGGGTAATTGCTTTCAAACTCAACCAGTGCAACGTCGATGGCATCGAGGCTGGTACCTGACATCAAGCCGATAAAACGTTCCGTCACGTTTAATCCTCCTGAAACTGCCGCCAATATTTATTCGGCAAGGGCAAGTTTGACACGTT